>PJTY01000041.1_pt1 | contig 146696 bp, 138 predicted proteins | sample 1512121 | NCBI WGS metagenome assembly PJTY01 (sample SAMN08177680, study PRJNA422409) | Soil metagenome, whole genome shotgun sequencing project. | isolation source: Soil enriched (2) on filter paper: alkali lignin treatment | place: USA: Madison | collected 2015-01-15
ACTAGGTAAAGGTATTTCTGCTGCTTCTGTTGCTGCACTTTTGGAAGCTCGTGGCTTAAAAGTCACTATGGTAAAAATGGATCCATACATTAATGTCGATCCAGGTACCATGAGTCCATTTCAGCATGGTGAAGTTTTCGTCACAGAGGATGGTGCTGAAACTGACTTAGATTTGGGATATTACGAACGTTTCTTACGTCGTGCGAAAATGACCAAACTGAATAACTTTACCAGCGGTCGTGTATATCAGGACGTTTTGAATAAAGAGCGTCGTGGTGACTACCTCGGTGGTACGGTTCAAGTTATTCCACATATTACTGATAACATTAAAGAACGCGTACTTCGCGCAGGTGAAGGGTACGACGTTGCAATCGTTGAGATTGGTGGTACTGTTGGTGATATCGAATCACTTCCATTTATGGAATCAGTCCGTCAGCTTATGGTTGAGCTGGGTCATAAACGCACAATGCTGATGCATTTGACCTTGTTACCATATATCAAATCTGCTGCTGAATTGAAAACCAAGCCAACCCAGCATTCTGTGAAAGAACTTCTTTCAATCGGTATTCAGCCAGATATCCTGATCTGCCGTACTGAATACGACGTCGATGTTGATACGAAACGTAAAATTGCATTGTTCACCAATGTTGAAGCGCGTGCCGTTGTGGTATGTAAAGATGCTAAAACCATTTATCAAATTCCACGTACATTCTACGAACAGAATGTTGATGACTTGATTTGCGAACGTTTTGGTTTCAATGATCTTCCAGAAGCAAATCTTGAAGATTGGGATAATGTGGTTGAAGCATTACTGAACCCAGAATATACCGTACGTGTTGCAATGGTCGGTAAATATGTAGAACTTCCAGATGCTTATAAATCTGTAAACGAAGCACTTCTACATGCAGGTATCCAGAACCGCGTTAAAGTTCAGATTGATTATGTCAATGCTGAAGAGCTTGAACAGCAAGACATTAGTGTTTTAAGTACAGCTGATGCGATCTTGGTCCCAGGTGGTTTTGGTGAGCGCGGTACTGAAGGCAAAATGAAAGCCATTCAATATGCACGTGAAAACAAGATTCCATTCCTTGGCATCTGTTTAGGTATGCAATTGGCCGTGATTGAATATGCACGTAACGTTGCAGCGATGCCAGAAGCAAGTTCAACTGAATTTAACCGTTCAACTAAATATCCACTCATTGGTTTAATCACTGAATGGTTAGATGAACGTGGTGAATTACAGCAACGTAGCCTTGAGTCTGACTTGGGCGGGACCATGCGTTTAGGTGCACAAAAATCAGAACTGGTTGAAGGCACTAAAACACGTGAAGTCTATGGCAAAGCTGAAATTACTGAACGTCATCGCCATCGTTATGAAATGAACGATCGTTTTATCCCGGCACTTGAACAAGCTGGTATGAAAATTTCAGGTTATTCATCAGTACAACATTTAGTTGAAACTGTAGAAATTCCTGAACATCCTTGGTTTATTGCTGTACAATTCCACCCGGAATTTACAAGTTCACCACGTGATGGACACCCATTATTTGCTAGTTTTATCGGGGCTGCTAAAAATCAGCACCAAAAGTAAATACTGAGTTTTAAATAAACTGGGATAGTTTAAATGTCACAATTAAAACCACAAGAAGTTGTACGTTTAGGCGATATACAAATGGCAAATCATTTGCCATTTGTATTATTTGGCGGAATGAACGTACTTGAGTCGAAAGATTTAGCATTTGAAATTGCTGAAACGTATGTTGATATTTGCAAACGCTTAGATATTCCTTACGTGTTCAAGGCAAGCTTTGACAAGGCAAATCGTTCGAGCCTGAATTCATTCCGTGGCCCCGGTCTGGAAAAGGGCATCGAATGGTTGGCAGATATTAAAAAGCATTTTAATGTGCCAATCATTACCGATGTCCATGAACCTTACCAGGCAGCGCCTGTCGCTGAAGTTGCAGACATTATCCAGCTTCCAGCCTTCCTTAGTCGTCAGACTGATCTTGTTGAAGCAATGGCAAAAACCCAAGCCATTATCAATATCAAAAAAGCACAGTTCTTAGCGCCACATGAAATGCGTCATATCTTGCATAAATGTCTGGAAGCCGGGAATGACAAACTCATTCTTTGTGAACGTGGTTCAGCTTTTGGCTACAACAACCTGATTGTAGATATGCTTGGCTTTGACACCATGAAAGAAATGAATGTGCCAGTATTCTTTGATGTAACCCATGCTTTACAAACACCAGGCGGACGTGCTGATTCTGCGGGTGGCCGTCGTGCGCAAATCACAACCTTGGCACGTTCGGGTATGGCAACCGGTTTAGCAGGTTTATTCCTTGAAGCGCATCCGGAACCGGAAATTGCAAAATGTGATGGACCATGTGCATTGCGTTTATCTCAGCTTGAGCCATTCTTGGCACAATTAAAAGAATTGGATACTTTAGTTAAAGGATTCAAAAAGTTAGACACCCACTGATGCAATAATTTGCATCTTGTTTTTCATTCAACAGAGGAATTGTTCATGAGCCAAATCGTTGACATCCGTGCACGTGAAATTTTGGACTCTCGTGGTAACCCAACCATCGAAGCAGACGTTATTTTAGAATCTGGTGTTGTTGGTCGTGCATGTGCACCATCTGGTGCTTCAACTGGTTCTCGTGAAGCTTTAGAACTTCGTGATGGCGATAAAGCACGTTATTTGGGTAAAGGTGTTAAAACTGCGGTTAATAACGTAAATACGATTATCCGTGACGCTTTAGTGGGCAAATCAGTATTTGAGCAAAAAGACATCGATAATACGATGATCGAACTTGATGGTACTGAAAACAAAGAAAAATTAGGTGCTAACGCAACTTTAGCTGTGTCATTGGCTGCTGCTCGCGCTGCTGCTGAAGAAAAGAAAATTCCTCTTTTCCAATATATCGCAGATCTTCGAGGTCAAACGACTTTGACGATGCCTGTACCAATGATGAATATCATCAATGGTGGTTCGCATGCAGACAACAATGTTGATATTCAAGAGTTCATGATTGAGCCTGTAGGTTTCACATCATTTGCTGAAGCATTACGTGCAGGTGCGGAAATCTTCCATTCGCTTAAATCAGTTTTAAACAAAAAAGGTTTAAACACTGCTGTAGGTGATGAAGGTGGTTTTGCGCCAAACTTGCGTTCAAACGAAGAAGCAATCACTGTTATTCTTGAAGCGATTGGTCAAACGGGTTACAAAGCTGGTTCTGATATCATGCTGGCACTTGACTGTGCTTCTTCAGAATTCTATAAAAATGGTCAATATGTTCTTGCGGGTGAAGGCAATAAAGCATTCACAAGCAACCAGTTCTCTGACTATTTAGCTGGTCTTGTAAACCAGTACCCAATTATTTCGATTGAAGATGGTCTAGATGAATCTGACTGGGAAGGCTGGAGCTACTTAACATCAATCCTGGGTGACAAAATCCAGTTGGTTGGCGACGATTTATTCGTAACCAATCCTAAGATTTTACAACGTGGTATTAATGAGAAAGTCGGTAACTCGATTCTGATCAAATACAACCAGATTGGTACATTAACTGAAACTCTAGATGCAATCTACCTTGCGAAAGCCAATGGCTATAGCACTGTAATTTCACATCGTTCAGGTGAAACTGAAGATTCAACAATTGCTGACTTGGCAGTTGGTACAGCAGCGGGTCAAATCAAGACAGGTTCTCTCTGCCGTTCTGACCGTGTCGCGAAATATAACCAATTGCTTCGTATTGAAGAGTTAACGAAAGCAGCTTACCGCGGTAAAGCTGAATTCAAAGGTCTAAAATAAGGTCAAATAATCTATGTTGAAAACTTCTGATCATCTTTCTTTACAAAAGAGAGAAACTCTGCAAATTCATAATCCTATAGAATTCGCAGATGATCTTCCTTTCAGAAGGATGTAGGGGCTTTTTCATGTTAGAGATATTTCGATCGACCTCGAGTAAATTGATTCTGTTGCTTGCAGTCGTTTTGGTTGCAAGCTTACAGTACCAATTCTGGTTAGGTGAGGGCGGTTATTTCCCTCACCAAGCCTTGACTCAGCAGATCAGTCAGCAAGCTGAAATTAATACTGAGTTAAAAGAACGTAATCGTATTTTGGCAGCCGAAGTGTTTGATTTGAAAAATGGCAGCGAAGCGATTGAAGAGCATGCCCGTCTAGACTTAGGTTTAATTAAGCCAAATGAAACCTTTGTACAAATGAGTACAATTAGTACCCATTACAAACCGATTTATATTGATCCAAACGCAAAAGAAGATACGGCAACCAATGAAAACCCAGACTAAGCTGTGGGCGGTTGTACCAGCAGCGGGATCGGGCAGTCGTTTTTCCAAAACCGAATTAAAACAATATCAGTATATTCAAAATCATACTGTGCTTGAGCATACTGTTAATCGCCTTCATACACTTGATCTGGCCGGATGTGTACTGGCCATTGGTGAGCAAGATCATTTTGCCGCGACACTAGCATTTCAACATAAAGATAAACTGCATTTTTGTGAAGGTGGTGCAGAGCGTGTGCATTCTGTTTTAAATGCTTTGATGTATTTATCTGAAATCGCAGACGAAAATGACTGGGTACTGGTTCATGATGCGGCACGTCCGTGTGTAACGACAGATTGTTTAACCCGTCTGGTTGAATCTGCACAGCATTCAAATCAAAGTTCAATTCTGGCCATTCCTGTTCGTGATACCTTAAAGCAGGTTGCACAGCAAAATCTGATTGATAAAACGGTAAGCCGTGAACTGTTATGGCAAGCCCAAACTCCGCAAATGTCGAGATTGGGGCTGCTAAAAAATGCCATTGAGCAGGCCTTGGCTGATCATATTGTGATAACAGATGAAGCCAGTGCTTTGGAATATACACAGCAACCTGTGCAAGTGGTACAGGGAAGATCGGATAATATTAAAATCACCTATGCCGATGATCTGGAACTGGCACGACTGATTCTACAATCTCAAAACCCATCTTAGATTTTAATTTTTTTAGCTAAAAGGTAGGATTAAGGTGCTCTTTTTATAAATAGCCTAAGTAAACTTAAGTGAAGTTTACTGTTTTTTTACATTAACCTAAATGACAAAAAACTGACGATTTGTTAAATTTGAATAACATACTTAACAATGGATCAATAAATGAAAAAATTATTACTTGCGGGCCTTTTTACTTTTTCTTTAGTGGGCTGTGCAACGACTCCTCAACAACCACAAGAGACCGCTCAAGAAACGATTCGTTATTCTACCAGTCCATGCTTTGGCGCATGTCCAATCTATTCTGTTGAGATTACTCCTGAAGGCGCTGTTCATTTTGATGGTAAACAGTATACCAAGGTGACTGGAACTCAGGATTTAAAAGTTGATCCTTCTGTTTATAAAAAGCTTCAGCAAGAGCTTCAAACTTATCGTCCTGCTACAGGTGCAAGTGTTAAAACCACCGGTTGTGCAGAAACTGCAACTGACCAGCAAAGTGCCTATTTTGCATGGAAACAAGCGGACGGTACGGTAACAAAACTGAGCCATTACACCGGCTGTATTTCGCCGGCAAATGCTGAGTTGAACAAAGTAATTGAAAAATTACCTAAATTGATCGGTATTGAAGACTTAGTACGTTAAGCTGGTTTTTGGCTTAATTAAAAGGCTTGATTACTTAAAGTAGTTAAGCCTTTTTTTATAAAGTAAATTAATTGCTTTAATTAATTTCATAAATAATATATTATAAAAATATATAATGATTTTATGGTGACGCATGTCTGGCATTGTCTTGGCGCTCCTTGGTGGGGCTCTTATTGGTCTGGCTGTTGTTGGCTATTTGTATGTAAATGGCCGAATTGCTGGCATCAGTGGTTTAATTTCACAAATTTTGCATCCTCAATCCTTTGTCGGAAGTTCTGCTTTCTGGTTTTTACTGGGACTCATGGGTACACCTTTCATTTATCAACTATTTTTAAAACCACAGATTGATTTGAATTCTTCTCCGGTTGTGTTGATGGTAGCAGGTTTACTGGTGGGCTTTGGTACACGTTTAGGTTCCGGTTGTACCAGCGGTCATGGAATTTGTGGAATTAGCCGTTTATCTCTGCGTTCAATGATTGCAACTATGACCTTTATGTTGGCAGGAATGTTAACCGTTTATGTCTTACGCCATCTATTCGGAGCAATATAATGAAAAACTTATTTGCCTTTATCTTTGGCAGCATATTTGCATTAGGTTTGATTATTTCCGGCATGTCTAATCCAGCAAAAGTATTAAGTTTTTTAGATATCTTTGGTGATTGGGATATCAGTTTAATGTTTGTAATGATTGGTGCAATTGCTGTGGCATTTATTCCTTTTCAAAAAGCAATCCGTCATCCTAGAACGATCTTGGGAGAAACGATCGTCTTACCTCAAAATCGCCAGCTTGATAAAAAGCTTATTGTCGGCGCTGTACTATTTGGAATCGGCTGGGGAATTGCAGGGATCTGCCCGGCACCCGCGATCACCTTGATCGGGCTGGGTTATACCCCAATCTGGTATTTCATTATTGCCATGTTAATCGGTATGTTTATTCATCATCTTTGGGCTAAATCGCGAGGAGAGTAGCAATGTCAAATCCACTAGTGAAAGCTTTTTTTGATGACGATAGTCATACCTTTAGCTATGTTGTGACTGATCCAGAAACTCTTCATTGTGTAATTATCGATAGTGTACTGGATTATGATGCAGCTTCTGCGACAACTTCTACTACACATGCGGATGAAATCATTGGGTATATTCAAAATAATAGCTTAAAAGTTGAATGGATACTGGAAACGCATGTACATGCGGACCATTTAACTGCTTCGCAATATTTAAAGTCACAACTTGGCGGAAAGATTGCCATGAGTGAGAAAATTGCCGTGGTTCAGGAGACTTTCAGTGCGATCTATCATCTTGATATAAAGTATTTTAATTCCCAACAAATATTTGATCATTTATTTAAAGATAATGAATCTTTCAAGATCGGGCAGTTAGAGGCATACAATATTCCAACGCCGGGTCATACACCGGCATGCTTGAGCTATGTGATAGGGGATGCCGTTTTTATCGGTGATACCCTGTTTATGCCTGATTATGGTACAGCACGTTGTGATTTCCCTAAAGGCAGTGCAGACCAGTTATTTGATTCGATACAAAAACTTTACCAATTACCAGAACAGACCCGGGTTTTTCTTTGTCATGACTATAAACCAGAAGGGCGCGATGAATATATTTGCGAAACCAGCATTCAAGCACAAAAACAATCCAATATTCATTTAAATGCCAACACCCGGAAACAGGAGTTTGTGCGTAAGCGGCAGGAGCGTGATGCAACTTTATCGATGCCCAAGCTAATTTTGCCTGCGATTCAGATCAACATGGATGCAGGGCGTTTTCCTGAACCAGAAGCAAATGGAATTCGTTATTTAAAACTTCCTTTAAATTATTTCAAATCCTGATGCATGGAAACGGTGGCAAAGCATTGCCACCTTGATGTTTAGACTCAAAATAGCCTAAGCAAATATAAAGATCTAAACAGCAGCACAAGCAATCGTCAATGAAAAACAAAACAAAAATTTTGTACTTTATGAAAGGGCTATGTTAAAACTAGCTCTTATTTTGGAACTCGTAGCAGTTAGGATATAAAAATGACCACCATCTATTTAGTCAGACATGGCCAGGCTTCATTTGGCAAAACTAATTATGATGAGCTGTCAGAAAATGGTGAAGCACAAGCCAAACTTTTGGGTCAATATTTTAAAAATATTTTTACTGAACAGCCTTTTATCGTCTCAGGCAGTATGAAGCGTCACCAGCAAACCACACAAATCTCTTTGCGCGAGTGTTTTCCTGAAGCGTTGTATAAAACAGATGGTTTATGGAATGAGTTTAATCATCATCAGGTCTTTTCATTGTATGAACCCAGATTTTCCCAGCCAGAAGTATTAAAGCAGGATATCTTTAAAGAAGTCGACCCTAGAGCTTATCTGGCGCAAATCTTTGATAAGGCGATTGAGCGCTGGGCTGATGAAGCGTTTCATCATGAATACGATGAATCATGGCCCATTTTTAAAACCAGAGTAGATCAGGCTTTACAGAATTTGTGTATAGAATTAGCAGAACAACAGCCTAAAGAAGCGATCGTATATACGTCTGGAGGTGTAATTTCTGTGATTATCGGAAAATTACTTGAACTAAGTGTACAACGTACTTTTGCACTCAGCTGGTCGATTGCCAATACGAGTGTGACAACATTAAAATTGAATAATGGTCAACTTCAACTCATCAGTATGAATGAACATCAATTTATTAAATCAAAAAATCCGGACTTGTTAACCTGGCTCTAAACAAGAGCTGGGCATCATATTGATTCTGTATTTAAGGTAATCATCATCAGAAGCAATAGAAAGACTTAAGCGCTGAGAAAAAATTATATTTCACATAATTTAAAAATTTTAAATACTTGCTCAGCTATAATTTTTACTTGATAAACAAAGAATCTAATTTATTCATTTATATTAAAAAAGGAAAAAATATGTCTCAACATGATTTTAATTTATCTGATAATTTTAAATTGGGTATTTTTGCCTCTAATTGTTCAGGTGGTCTCACTGCTTCTACGCTGGAAGATGGCTGGGATGCCAGTTGGGCCAAAAATCTGGAACTGGCACAAATGGCGGATGAAGCCGGGATTGATTTTCTTTTATCTGCTGCGCGATTTATCGGACACGGCGGCAAAAAGGACTTTCATGGTACCGTGCTGGAAACTGTGACCTGGACTTCAGCTTTATTAGCCAAAACCAATAATATTCATGTATTTGCGACATTACATACTGCACTAAATCATCCCGTCGTAGTCGCCAAGCAAATTTCGACCATGGCTCAAATCAGCGGAAATCGGGTTGGATTGAATATCGTGGCTGGTTGGAATAAACCAGAATACGATGCAATGGGATTGCAGTTACCCGATGATCATGCGACCCGATATGAGTATGCCGATGAGTGGTGCGAACTGGTTAAAAAAATCTGGCACAGTTCTGAGCCATTTAACTGGGATGGAAAATTCTTTCAAACCAAAGGAACCTATGGTAAGCCGAATCTGATACCGGCCCCACCGTTATTTAATGCAGCAGGTTCGAAAGAGGGTCGAGAGTTTGCAGTTAAAAATTCAGATTTTTTGTTCACTCCTGCATCCGATCTTGAACGTTCCGTGATAGAAATTAAACAGCTTCAGAAAGAAGCCGAAGCACTTGATAGAAATATTAAAGTATTAACTTTTTCCCATGTGATTTGTCGTCCTACTGAAGAAGAAGCGCAAGCGGAATGGGATCGACAATTGAATAATGCCGATGAAGCTGCGGTACAACATTTAATTGATACTTTATTCGCGTTTTGTAAATCGTTTCCACCTGATTTATTTGAAGGTCTGCGCCAACGAATCGTAGTGGGCCACGGCGGTTACCCGTTGGTAGGAACACCAGAGCAGGTTGCGGACGGATTAATTTCTTTACAACAAACGGGTTTCTCAGGCAGTACCTTATCGTTTTTAAACTATACGCAGGAATTTCCATATTTTAGGGATCAGGTTATGCCAATTTTAAAAGAAAAAGGACTGCTTCGAGCAGCTTGCTGATTTCTGGAGAGGCTGGATAGTCTTTGTAGGTAAAAACCATTTAAACGTTAAATACTACTCTTTGTTTAATTTATTTCTATATCAAAAAACAAGCAGTTGAATGGTTTTTGAGCTTGTTTTTTGATTTTTTATGTTATAAAAATATCTCAATTATTCAACTTGAGAATAAAAATGTCTGAACAAAAATATCATTGGTACTTGATCGGTTATACTTTTAATGATGCAAGCCATAACGGTAATACCAGAAGTTTCAACATTCAACTGCCCTTAGAGTCATTTCTGCCGCCTGTATCCAAAACAAAACTGAATGAACTGAATGCGATTGGAGCCGAATGGATTAAAAAAAGTGATCCTTCAACCCAACCTGTGAACTTGTTTGCCATGTCAATTTGTTATCTGGGAGAGATGACTCAAACTCAGTTTAATGCTTGAATCATCTAAAATCCATTTTAAATACCCTCTTAATATAGAGGGTATTTTGAAAATATAATAATCTTTTAATATATTCAAATAGTTAACGATTAGATAAGAAGTTTCTATGGGAAGAAAAATGCAATGACAAAGTTAAATACACTCTGTTATCCCACTTTCTATTATTTAAAAAAATAAATCAACTTTATATATTTTTTTAATGACTTCATCTTAGCCTTTTGATAAATTACCTGCATAATAAAGGGGTGTTTCTATGACAAGAATTTTAATTACTTCAATGCTACTGGCTTTGAGTTTTAATGTAACAGCAAATACTGATGATGAGTTAAAAGAACTCGGGATTATCGGGCAAGATTTTAAGTTTATAGATCTTGACCGAGCGACAGAGTATTTTAAAAAATCTACTGAGAATTATTCAAATTCAATAAGTTATAAATCAAATGAGTTGGTAAAAATAACCTCCTCTTCAACTACACCATACTATTCCTCAGTCACATTTAGTCCAGCTGCCGACATCTCGGAAGCTGAAGAAAAAGATTTGGCTGATTTTATAAGTACCAAGGATAGTTATCAGGTCTGGTGTAAAGAGCTATACAATGCGAAGTATATGGGGGTTAATGATCATAAAGTTGAAGTGTCTTATAAAAATAAAATCGGAGAAACCTTGGGTAGCGTTACTTTGAATAATGAAACTTGTAGATAATATTTTTATTGCTAAGTTAACTCTATGAATAAAATAAATATTTTTGACTTAACATGAAAAAGAATTGAGTTAGTTTTGTTTTTCATCAGAATGTAGAACGTCTTAATAAAATATCAAAGCCCTCGACAGAGGGCTTTTTGTTTAATATTGATTGAGTATATAAAAACAATAGATTTTTAACTTTGAATTATTAACGAATATATCCATTTTTTAATAATTTTGAGAAAGCTAAATTGTATAGGTGTATGAGCGGATTAACGATATATTGTCCGTACGATTTCCACAATGGCATGCCTAAGAGGTTAAGTAAAAATGCGATGGTAAATGCGCCAAGCATATCCAGAGGAAAATGTACGCCTAAGTAAATTCTAGACCATGCAACCAACCAGGCCAGGCCTAAAAATATTAAACCGACAGCTCTTTTTGAAAATAACAGTGAAAAAGCAATCGTACTAAAAAAGAGCATATGACTACTCGGAAATGATCCACTTGGTGCATGGTCAATCAGTGTTCTTCCCACTTCCATGACAAAAGGGCGTGGAGAGTAGAAATAGCCAGAAATTATTTTTCCAATAACAAAGGCCAATAGGGTAAAAAAAGTTGCTTTTATAATTTGTTTTTTTACATTGAGGCCGCCTTTAAACCAGCAGATAAGAAAAAAGAGAACCACGATATAAAACAAGTCATTTGCTATGAATATAGCCGTTTTAATCGTCCAGTCAGAAGCCACTTCCGGGGCATTTATTGAATGAAATAAACTTAAATTTAAACGCTCTAAAGACATACAATTCACCTAAACAAAACTGGAAAAGTATATCAATTCCCGGAGCTCACTTCGGAAGAGGATTGCTGTGTCTTTGTTAAAAAACGAGATTAGCATGAACGGCCATAGCACTATTTTGATCAGTGTAGTTTCGCCCTGACTCTAAGGAATGAATGAGAGATGAGGCTATTGAACTTATTATAAATTAGAATGATGCCAAGGTTTAGCCAGTGGCATCATTGATAGGATTTAACTTTTGACTGATCAAGGTTGGGTTAAAGTCGTCAGGATAGATTCGACCTGATTGCGAGAGAGGTTCAGTGTCGATAACGAATAGTATCTATCTTTATAATTGAAGTGAACGTTGTAGATATCGGCATTATTATCTGTCTTTAGTGTTTCTATCGTCATTGGAACATTATTGATGTTATAGTTCAGACTTTCTTTGTACACCTCAACAATCGAACTATTATTAGGATTCAGGTACATTTCAGTAATTTCCAACTTCTGTTCTCCTTGACCCTCATACAGGCGATACAAAGAGTTGTATTTACCTTCATTAATTGCCCCAGAGTACCATTTACCAGTCAGATCCATGCCGGGCAATAAATTGTCAGTATTGGTCGGTACAAAGTCTAAAGCTTTCTCTTGCTTTAACGCTGCTCTTTTCTTATCGAGATGAGAAAATTCATGCGTAATTTTACCGCCGCTGAAACTGCCATAACGGTTTAAGTTATCAAATTCTTTAGCAAGGGCTTCTTTCTGACTTTTTGGTAAATTTGATTCAGCAAGGGTGATATACAAAACACCATCCGGGTATCTCTGACGTAAAGATTTCAAATCCCGCTCAAAAGATAAAATTGAAGAATGGGTCGAAGGAAGTGCTTGCGTGTTAACTACAGTCTCTCGCTCATGATTTAAGCTTTTCATTTCTGTCGAAGCAGTATTTTCCGAAGGTATGGCGTCTTGTTTACCATTCCCTAATCTTTGGGTTTCTACAACACTTTGAGACTGGATAAATAGAACAATAGATACAAGAACCACAATGATGAATGCAAGGATCAGAAAAGTTTTTTGTTTATTCATAATATTTTATAAAATTTGACCAATTTTGCCGTTACAGTCTTTTGCTGATGTATATTGTGAAACAGCGCGACCACTGTCTAGTGTTTCATAATGCGTTCCCGAAACATTCCAGAATCTGTTATCTGTTGTTGGGTCTACAAAACCCGCTCTTACCCGATAGCCTTCCGGATTGCTTGAGTGATCGGTACGGATATTCCCGTTAGTTGCTTTTTGATCCGTCTTGGCATACATATTTTTATGTTTACCTGTTAAGGCATCATAAGAAATGGATTCGTTGTACCAGCCATAACCAATTTTTGGAACATAGAATTTACAGTTGCCTCGACTAAATGTTTCGGCAGGAACGGTAGCGGAAAAGACACAGGGCGTTGCTACAATTAAGCAGGTTAAAAGAAGTAGGTTTTTTAAAACCATTTATTTTACCTATAATTTATGACTTGATAGAAGGCTTATACTGAATATTGTTTTCCAATTCATCTTATATATTTTTATAAAATGTAAATAAATAAAGGTTTAGAAAATTTTATTAGATCTATTATTTTGTTAATATATTGAAAAATATAATAAAACACTTTTTTTGCCAAACGTGTTTTATTATATCTAACCGCTGAATATTTTTAATTTTTTATGTGAATAGTAGAGTAATTACTTTAAATAATGAATGAATCATGCAGAGAAGGGAAAGCCAGCATAAACAGCGGAGTACCAGTGAAACAGATACATCAAAACAAAATAAACAGGAAAAAACCATAACAACTTTTTCCGTTTACTGCTCCAGTATTTATAGCCGTATATCGCACCCAACAGTGGGGAAAGCAACAGCACGGTAAAATATACATAATGGAAAACACTCACACCATGATCAAGCGGATAAAACCGCTTGGTCAGTTGAAAGTAAGTCATTTCAGCACATGCTGACAGTATAAATGCGATAACTATGCCTAAGATTGCAAATAAAAATCTCATGATTTCGCCTTAAAACGTTAGGTAGGGAGTGGACTTCGAAAAAATGAACTTAATCGCTCAAGTTCAAATTTTCGAATATCTTAAAAATGAAAAGAATCAAAGTCTAATTTAAAAGTTTGCTAAGTAAGATATTCTTTTCGCTATCAAATCGGGGTATTTCTGCGATATCTCGAGGTAAATAACTTATCTTGCAGTCTTCCATCAATTCATCAGGGATTTCATCCCATTGTGCAAAGGGCTTAGAAGAGATTTTTTCGAAAATGCTGGCTGCAAATTCCTGATTAATTTTATATTCTGTGTTGACCAGACTTTTGGCTTTTCCAATGCTTAAGCCATCCTGAAACCTTTCAACAACTTTTTCGGCCTCAGTGCCCAAAGCGCTACAATATCCCGCCCATTCATCTTCAAGTAAAGTGGGCGTTTTATTGATAAATTCAGCGATTTCTTTTCCTTGCGCATTATAAAAACGCAGTATCTCTCCCTCAAGGCTATAACTTCGTGTTTGTTCAATGACTTTCTGAAATTCCTCAGCAACGCTATAGCTTGCTATCGCTTTGACTTTATGAAAGCTAATAGAATTAAAATGTACTTTTCTGCCATCTCGTATCATTGAGGCAGTGTAATGGTAGGGGTGAGCATAACCCATAATACTTTCCGATCCGATATCAACGCCAATTGTTGGCGCAGGTGCCTGATTTGTATCCACCATTAAAAATCCTAATTTTTTTAATTGAAATTGATGATTACATAATGAATAGGCTGAATCAGAACACAGTTCATAATTTTCTTCCTCTGTCAGTTCTGCTGCTGTGAGAGGCTGATAGGCTTGCAATAGTTCTGTATCTTTTGTTGAACAGCCGAATAGGGTAGTAAAACATAATAATGGAATGAAAAGTTTGGTCATTAGAATCAAGTGATACAAATATTTTAAAGGCGCAAATCATAGGATTCTTCTTTATCCTCTAAATGAGAAATATTTTCATTTTTTGTAATCAGAAATAGAGTTCAAGCGTAGATATTGTTCATTTTCGTAATTCATATAACTTAAAATTATGATTTTTTTAATAAACCAATACTTTAAAATTAACTTTTCCCTTCTAGCTCTAAGACTTCAAAAATATTACTTAATCGCTGTCCAGACTCTATTGGATACGTATGAGGTCTTATAAGTATGCGATGGCTGCTAAAGCCTAGGTTAAGTCATTGTATTTTACTCCTCAACTAAATAAATAATAATCATTCTTAACTAATGATTGATAACAATTATCATTCATGTTAATTTTTGTTCCGAAATTTTGCTGCTGTGTAACAAGGAATAAAGCAGCAACAAGGATCTCGTACAGCACATTGGTTATTATGGAATTTTCTTATGTACAACTCTCCCTTTAGAAAAGCCTTCAAATTACATCCTTTAACATTTTCTATCGCCTTGGCCATCCCATCTATTGTATTTGCAGAGCCCGTCAATGAAACAACCACCTTGGCGACAATTAAAGTACAAGCACAACAACAAAATCCTGCCATAACAGAGGGATCTGAAAGCTATACGGCGAAAAGTACCAGCACGGCAACAAAACTAAATTTATCGCTGCGTGATACGCCACAATCAGTCAAGGTCTTTACCCGAGAGTATCTGGATGATCGTAATATCAATTCTTTTCAGGCATTAACCAATAATATTACTGGCGTTTCAACTTCCCGTACTGATGAACGCCAGTCTGTATTCGCACGTGGTTTTCAGGTGGATTATTATCTAATTGATGGAATGCCGAGTACAACCAATTTAGGCACAGGCGACCTCGATCTCGATATTTATGATCGGATTGAAGTGGTCAAAGGCTCGAGTGGACTGATGACAGGAGCAGGTAATCCTGCAATGGCATTAAATATGGTGCGCAAACATGCCAATGCCAAAGAATTGACAGGTAACCTCAGTACCTCACTTGGTTCGTGGAATCAGTGGAGTAGCACGGCCGATGTTTCTGCACCGCTTAATGCTGACGGTTCATTACGTGGCCGTGTGTTTGTCAAACATTCTGATGAAAAATCTTTTATGGATTTTTATGAGAAAGAACGGAACGTATTTTATGGTGCTGTTGATTATGATCTCAGTGATAAAACCAGCATGTCATTGGGGGCAACCTATCAAGAATTAAATCGTGATGGAATTCGTTGGGGGGGCACACCTGCATTTTATAACGATGGAACACGCACCAATTTTTCAAGAAGCCTTACCGTCACGGCGCCTTGGACGCATTGGGATGTGAATACCACCGCTGTATTTGCTAATTTAAAACAGAATTTGTTCAATGATGTTAATTTCAATATCGCCTATACCTTCCGGAAAGAAGATACCGATTCTTTATTGTTATATACCGGTGGAAAAGTTGATAAAGCCACCAATACCAGTCCATTAAAAAATGCAGATGGTAAAACCGACAATGTTTCAGTGTACGGGGCAGAAGCGACCAATGAAGAGAACAATATCGATGTTTTTATCAATGCGCCGTTCGAGGTATTTAACCGCCCGCAAGAGATCATCATTGGAGGTTCCTGGAATAAAAATGAAAAAACCAAAGACATTTTTGGTGGATCGAATGCAAAAAGTGAGGTTGAAAAATATTTAGGTGGGCCGCTTGATTATAATAATATGGCACAAGCGCTACTTCGGCCTGTTATTTTGGATGGCAAAAATGCATTGAATGAAACGACGCAAACAGCAGCTTATATCGCAGGTAAATTCCAAATTCTTGATCCCTTAAAAATTATTGCTGGTGCCCGTTTATCGAACTGGGAATATAAATCTGAAAATGGTGTGGGCAATCGCGAGTTTAATAACGAGTTTACGCCGTATATTGGCGCAATCTACGATTTCGCACGTGATCACTCTGTCTATGCCAGCTATACCGAAATTTTTAAACCTCAAAACCGTAAAGACGTCAATGATCAGTATCTAGATCCAAGTTATGGCAAGAACTACGAAATCGGGGTTAAAAGTGAATGGTTCGGTGGACGCCTAAACACGGCATTATCAATATTCCAGATCGAGCAAGCTAACTTTGCAGAAGCAATACCAGGTGAATTTGTGATTCGTAATGGCGTACGTACAAACGAGCAGGCTTATCGTGGGGTAGATGGTGTTGAAAGCAAAGGCTTTGAGTTTGAAGCGGATGGTGAAATCAATGACAATTGGGGAGTTAACTTCGGCATTGCTAACTTCGAAGCCAAAGATGCCAAAGGCGTAAAGGTCAATACTACCAACTCTCGGACTACGTCTAACCTGTTTTTAAAATATAAGTTAGATCAATGGAGTGCAGGCTTAGGCCTAAATTATAAGAGTAAATATTATACTGGAACCGGTAGCACACGTATTGAGCAAGATGCCTATGTACTTGCGAGTGCCATGCTCGGCTATCAGGTCGATAAAAATATTAAACTTCAATTGAATGTCGATAACCTATTTGATGAAAAGTACTATGATGGTATTGGTGCCAATACCATGAACTGGGCAGCACCTCGCAGTGCCACCGTGAGCGTACGTTATAACTTCTAACTCTTCAAATCATTGCATTTTAAAAGCCCTCAATAGAGGGCTTTTTCATGTCACTCAGTTAAATTTAGCTTTGCAATGACTTCATTCTACTTCGACTTTTTCTCTTTCCTGCATTGATTTTGTGTAAATGCTATCTGTCCGAAATTTTACCATTTGTTAAAAAATCTAAATATAGTAAAGGAGGGTTAACGGGAACCCTTTTAAATAACTCAAGGAAAAGAAATGAAAATATTAAAAATAGTCGGCGGGAATCTACTCGCCTTCGCAGTTATTGCGGGAACACAGACAGTACATGCAGAATTTAAGCGGTTTTCTGTATCAGCGGGTTGGTTGCATGTCATGCCTCAAGGTAAGGCAAATCCTTTTAATATCAATACTGCAGTTGCGAATGGAACGAGGGCTAAAGTAGGCTCGATTTCTACCACGGCTTTTATGAAATCCATAGATCCAAATGCCACACTGACAACCGGGGAAAATGCCAAGGAAATTCTGGATATGGTGTTTAGCCATCCTGTCGATCAGGACGGTAACCCTCAACCATCTATAGGCCAGATATTAGGCCTGGTTGATGAAAATGATATGGTTTCACCTGATATTACCGGTACAGCCACGATAAACGGATTAGGACGGTGGGAAGCACAAGGAACCGGACTTGAGGCTGAAGATGTAGATACTTTGGGACTCATGTTTAATTACTATATTAACGACAATGTGTCCTTACAGTTAATTAGCGGTATACCTCCCAAAGTCGATATTAAGGGCAAGGGAGAAATTAATGCGCCGCTATCCGGTTTTGCAAATCCTGAAGGATTGGCCGCTGGCGTGATCGGCGATAAGTTAGATCTATTACAGGATATTCCAATCACTAATCTTGGCAATAAATCTAAAGCTGCTTCAGTACGTGCCTGGACGCCTGCATTAGAAGCTCAGTATCAATTCGGCAAATCAGGTGTAAATAAATTACGGCCATATATTGGTGCTGGAATCATGTATTCACGCTTCACGGATATAAAGCTGAATCATCAAATTCACGGCGATTTAATTGCTGCTGGACATATGATCCAGAATGTTCTGGATGGTCAAGCCGGTGCGGCTCTAGATGGAAAAATTTCTAGTGCAAATCCTTATGTCAAAGTAAAAACTACCGATGCGATTGCACCTATTGTTAGCTTGGGAGCGAGCTATGATTTTAATTCAAACTGGTATGCAGTCGGTTCCGTATCTTATGCCAAGTTAAATAATAGGGCGAATATTGATGTAATCGATAAAAATACTGGGAAAAAATTGATTCACGCCTCAACTAAAGTAGATATTGATCCCTTGATTACATTTTTAGGTGTGGGATATCGTTTTTAAATCGTCATTTTGAAATTGACTCGCATCAGTTGCGAGTCAACTAAGAAATGGGTTCAAGTACATTTCTGGCTGTGAACTAGGCAGAGGAGTTATTACCTATATAGAAAATATGCATGCCAAACAATTAATTTAAATAATACAACAAACCCTAGCTAAATTAACTTAAATTTAAGTCTTATATTAGATAATAATTAGTATTTTTTAGGAGTTATGTAATGGTTAGAAAGAAAATTTGTACTCTAATACTCTCTTGTTTAACTATTTCAAGCGCAAATGCATTTGAAATTTATCAATATTTGAGATGGCATCATATAAAAGAAAAAAATGGCGTAACTCAGTACTCAGAACAGCCAATAACTAATATTGATTTTTTTGAGTCTAAAGGATTAAAAAATATGAACGTTATTTATCCTGTCTATATTCTTACGGATGGAAAAGCTGATCGCTCAAAAATTAAAAAAATTGTCGAGGATGCAAAACTAGAGCCAACTAAACCAATATGTTTTGATATTGAAATGGGGAACGGAAAGAATGCTGATGATGATTTACATGTGATAATAGAAGCGTTAAAAATCTATCGAGAACTTGGAGGTAAAGCACCAATAGGTGTATATGCTGTTTTGCCTCAAAGGATAGTTCAAACTATTAAGCCTTTGAATGAAGAGCAAAAAGAGGAGTATTTTCAGCTAAATAAGCAATATGAATCATTGGCAAAGTATGTTGATTTTTTATCGCCTACACTTTACTTTTATTCCAAAAGGAATAAACAGAATTGGGCAACTCAAGCTGCTTTAAGTATGGAAGAGGCTAGGAAGTATGCTCACAAATATGATCTAAAGATTTATCCATTTATATCTTTGAGTACTTGGGATGCTATAGATAAGAAATCCTATATTACTCCGGTAAGTGAAGAATATATGACAAATGCTTTACTTATTTTAAAAAGTCAAGGTGCAGATGGTGTGGTTGTTTGGGAAAGTGCAGCTGCAAGAACTGCAAAAGATAAACAATTTGCGATATTCGAAACGAATAAAGATTCATATAAGGCTGTAATAGATTTTGCAAAAAAATATAAGTAAGTTTTCAATGTACTTTCAATTTTTGCATCCTATAGCATATTAGAATACTTTTCCATAGGCTATTCTATAGAGCCTGTCGTGTATGGCTGTTTACATAATATTATGCTACTCGTAGTTGAAGAGAAAAGTTATCAAACTTGCTAAATAACTTTACCAAGCTGTACTAGCGGGCAAGAATTCATTCTGGACATACTGAAAGAAAATATCTGGTGATCGGGAAATTACCACAATATGAAGATCAAGATGAATTAGAGCGTCTAGCAGTAGAACAGGAGACTTCGCCCCTATTGAGAGGTAACGGTTTATGGCCAATCATGATAAAAAAATTCTGTTTAATATTCTGACCCAGCATCAGGCCTATTTATATCGTGCCGCTTCACGCTCTGTGAATGAGCTGCTTGGCATCTTTAATGATGAAACGATGGATATGCTGAGCAGATTAAATGGTCTACTCGATCAATTAAATGCTGTTGAAAAGATTGTTCTTGCGGGTGGTCAGTACACCACCGCAAATCTACGTGCGATCCAGAAACTGATTCAGCAATGGTTTAATTCAATTGATATTGCTATACCTGAAAGGTTTACCGTATCAGCCATTTCATTTGCCGGCTATGAAGCCAACTATATGGCCAAACTTTTCGGTCACGCCAAAAAGGCCGATAAAGGCGAACAGGTTTATATAGAAGCAAAACATATACCTTTGGCAGGCGGTGCGCTGGTAGATGAACTTTTATCTAAAATTGCTGAAACTGCGCGTCAGAGAGTGGAATATGCAATTCGGGATGGCATGAATACCGGCATGAGCAATCACCAGATCATTAAACGGCTTCGTGGAACCAAACGCTTGAAATATGAGGACGGGCTTTTAAATAGCAGCAGAACGGATATTGAACGTACGGTAAGAACCATACGTAGTCATGTCTCCAACCAGGCTTATTTAAACAGTTTTAAAGAACTGGATATTCAATATATCCGCTTCATCAGTGTACTAGATGGGCGAACTTCAAAACTGTGCGCTGCCCTAGATGGTTCAGTCTGGAAAATTAATGATCCAGCAAAACGTATCCCGCCATTACATCCGAATTGTCGGAGTACGTTGGTGCCGGTTGATAAAGATGGGCAACTTATAGGGCAACGTCCTTATGTAATGGATGAGCGTAAACTGAAGGATATTCCTAAACATGAACGCGAGCAGTTGACTGGCCAGTTAGATGCAAATATCACGTTCAAGGTGTTTTTTAACAAAACAGATGACTTTTTTCAAAAAGAATGGCTTGGCCCGAAACGTTATAAGCTCTACAAAGAGGGTAAGTTTGATTTTGATAAATTCTTTGATCCTGAAGGCGAGCTGTATAGCTTGGAGCAATTAAGACTTCTGGATGAACAGACCTTTAAAATGTTGGGAATTTAAAGCAAATTAAGGTGTTTAAAATGTCAAAAGTATCAGTCGTGGAATGTAAGAAACGCAAGCAAGCGTTGGAAAAGGCGCTCACTGTTCAGATTGCAGAATTGGTCAATCAGTTTGAAATTGAGACCGGAGTAAATATTCAAGATATTTACCTGAATTTTACCGATGTGTCTGAGATCGACCGTCCAGATAAATATGTTTTTACCAGCGTCACGGTCAGTACGCAGGAATCTGACTAAGCTGATTGATCAGATTCAAAGGGCTTTTATCAATCTGGTTAGCTGAAAAAACGTCACCATGCTGTTTGTTCGCTTATTTTTATGAGTTTGAATCTAACGGGGGCTTAAAAAATAAAGCAGCTAATGCACAGACACTAAGTACCAGTCCCAATTGTTGCACCAGACCTGCAAGGCCAAGCATGCAACCCAACAGTAAATAATAAGTCAGTCCAAATAAGGCGCCTGCTTTACCAGCATGTTCTCGATAATGTCGTAGTGCCTGACTCAAAATATTTGGGATAGCAATGCCATAGGCAACAATAATGCCTGCAACAGGGATTAGAATCCATGCTGTTGTCTGCAAAGCCCAGGCAATAAGGCTAGCGAGCAACGCCAACTTACAGGCCTGAACAACCAGTTTTTCTGGTCTAATCTGGGAGGCGAGCAGTTTTGCATTAATGAAACTACCCATCAGAGCAGAGATTGCCAGTAATAATCCCGTCCATCCAAATGTCTCAGAACTCCAGCCAAGATTGTTAAACAGGAATGGCGCCAGGCTGTAGTAGCTGAAAATCATTGTATTAAGTAGAGCAACCAACATGGCATTTCGCCATAGTGAGGAATCATAAAACATTTTTACAGCTAATGTTCCTATCCGAATATGGGGTGAATGAACAGGACGGGTTTCAGGGAGCAAAGTAGCACTGAGAATCAGCAAAAGCAGGGCGAGTAAGGATAAGGTGATAAATACCCCCATATGGCCCCAATGGCTCACCAGCCATCCTCCACTAACCAGACCAAACACAGGACTGAGCGCCAGTGCTGCGCCCATCAGTGAAAATACACGGGCTAATTTTACCGATTCATAACTATCCCGAAGCATGGTTTGAACGACCACAGATCCTGCTGCCGCTCCAACGGCGGAAAGCATACGGGCAATTAATAATATCCTGAATTCTGTTGTTATGACTGCGAACAGGGTTCCGGATGCATAGCAGATCAGCCCTAACAACATGGCAGGGCGTCTACCAATTTTATCGCTGGCCCAGCCCCATACTGCGACACCTATTGCAAATGCGATGAAATAAACGGAAAGGGTCTGCGCTGCTTGTTCATGACTGACAGCAAACGAACTGGAAATGTACGGTAGTGCAGGGCTGTATATAGTTTCAACCAGTTGCGGAAACATAATCAGCAGGGTTAATAACCATAAGGGTGGACGTGCTGAAACCTTCATGCCGTGTCTCATCTCTAGAAGTATTGAAAGGGCATTATTGTTGAAACACATATGTCTGATTACAATAATAAGGACTAGATATATTTATTATTGGACAAGTTGTGAAAATTGCAGCGGATGCTCTTTTTGATCCGGATATTTTTTCTGATCCCGTCATTGGGATTGCCTCTGATATGGGGGTACATGATTCCGGTCGGCATAGTCACCGTCGTCATCAGTTACTTTTTTCGGCGGCCGGCAGTATCACCATAGAATTAGATCAAACGTTGTGTTTGCTTCCACCACGCCGTGCAGCCTGGATTCCTGCCGGCACAACGCATCGCGCAATCATGCGTGGGGTGATGGCGTATCGCTCATTGTATTTTTCACCGACAGAGACCTTCGCTCAATTGCCATTGCAGATCGTTGAGGTCAATCCTTTATTTTTTGAAGTTATCGAAAGGATGGCATTCTGGCCTTGGGGCATGAAGGCAGAACAACAAACCAGTCTAATCACGGTTTTTACTGAAGAAATGCAGGCGGCAAAAACTGAAAACTGGCAATTACGCTATCCTTTAGATGGACGACTTGATTTATGGCTGGACAATGTTCGTATCGGCGAGTTACCGCCACGGTTGAGCCAAGTTGCGCAAAGGGTCGGTGCATGTGAACGTACGATTAGCCGAATATTTATCCGGGACACAGGAATGAATTACCAAAGCTGGAGACAGCAGTGGCGATTATTGAAAGCCATGGAGATGCTCTCGGAAGGGTTGCCAATAAGTCAGGTTGCCCAGCTGCTGGATTTTATCAGTGATAGTGCATTTATCGTTTTTTTTCGGCAGCATACCGGGACAACTCCAAGTCGATACCTGAATAAAATCTATTGACAGAAAACGAGCAAAATAATCAAGACTGGAACAGGTTTTATCGCGAGAATTTTCGCAATAGCGTGTAGTTTCTATTTGGTGAGTTCTGAGCAGGAGAAAAACAGTGATTGTTAAGTACAGTTTTCATATCAGGATTGCTCATATAAAAAATTAAAAAATCAATTATTTAGTATCAAGTCTTGTTGAACCAAATGGTATAATGATTCTCCACACAGGAGCTATTCATGCCCATCATCACCCTGCAAGACCTTGATTCAGGAGAGATGATCAAAATTAGACAAGTTGTCGACCCTAAAGTTGGGATGGACATAAATTGTCAAGTTAGAATTATTCCAGTTTATAAATGGCTGTATGTAGAGACTATGGACTTACTACCAGATAGACTGCACGATCAATTGAAAAAACCCATAGTTAACCAGATTCTAGATGAGCGCTATCTCATCTATAAGATAGACAATCAACTCTAGACCGCCGTAAGGCGGTTTTTTATTGTCTAAAGAAAAGAGCTGAGCATTAAACAATTTATAGAAAGCCCTAGACATCAAAACTCATATGAATATACGATTTTTCTTGTGATGTATCACTTAACCATCAATAAAATTGATAGTTCCTAACTTTTTCTTTCATCCGTATGTCCTTATCCTAACCAAAACTAAGCATAAAATTATTGATGATCTCAATTAATTTTACAGAATTAAAAGAAAGGTACATTACTTCAGAAATGTGCCTTTTTTGTTTTTTACGTGCTTAGTGTTTTGGTCTTTTGTTTTTGTATGCGACGTAGAGATGACTTCAACCTATGTGTTGAATATCAAAGCTTAGCTAAATGTTGGTAACTTAAAATGAATAAAATGCATGTCACTTTTTCCGTCATTATTGGTTTAATTGTTGGTGGTATTCTTGGCGCTATTGGCTACTCTAAAACTGCTGCGCGTTATGATGTAATGACTACTGCATGTGTAATGGTTAATCAGGCAGTTGAACATCAAATTTTAACTACTGAACAGGTGAAACAGTTAGGTGAATTGACTGGTCAGAGCTTAAAGAAAGATTATGCATCGGTTGCATCGAAATTTAAATTCTCTGAAAAGAATTTAGCGAATGCATCAGAAGGTTCAAACTGTAGTCAGTTTGTAGTTGGTGTTAATTCAGCGAAGTAAGAAATGAGAAGTCCACGAGATGTGGGCTTTTTATCTTAATGGTTTATTGCTGGTCATTAATAATTTGTTGCATTGACTCAGTTTTTTCCTTCTGATCAGGACGTTTATACTCTTTGGAGATTTTTACTGCTTTGCAGCATGTCCAGCGATCAAACTTATCTAAGCAGTTGCAAGCATCAAACAGATAAGCTTTACGGGAAATCGTTTATTCTAAATCAGCCAGTTGTAAGGTTTGTACTGCTATTCCGTGCAGATTAGATAAATATTAAACACCCTGTAAGAGCTACTCCAGACCATGAAAAATTTAAAATTAAAACATTACTTGGCGCTTATTCTCGCTCTTTCAGGCATTTTTGCGATCTGCTTTGAATCCTTTACAAAAGGCTTTGTCACCTATGTACCGTATGGCGGTGGTGAATTTGTTTACTTGAGAGAAATGCAAGGCTCAAATGAAGACGAAAGCGTACTGTTGTGGTTCTTCGGGATCATAAGCATTTTTCTTGGCAGCATAATCTATCTTCTAAAGAATACTGCCTATGTTCTGAGAATGGGTTTCTTTGCATATGTATCCTTGTTTCTATGTGCACTCATGACAGATAGCGACCCTCTGAATCAACTTATTATAAATACAGTCAAGTTTGATCATAATATTTACCTGATCTTGTGGTGCCTTTCAGTTGCTCTCTACACAGGTATTTTTCTTAAACTATTTATTCAAAAAGTAAGTTAAGCGACAAGTAAATATATCAAATTATTAGTCTGGTCACAGTTTTTTATTAAAATGACTACATGTCATTATTTTTAAATTGGTCGTAGAATATATTAATGTGTAAATAAATATTTAATAAACAAATAAGAATAGTGGGTGGATTAATTTATTATGACTAAACAATCAGTCTTTAGGTATACAGAAACTTTAAAACTTTCTAAGAAAATATTTAGTTAATCATCAAAGGTTTGTGTTAGTAAATAATAAAAATGTACTTTTAATATATTTTTTAAATAATAAAGAATTAAATAACCCAGTCTTATTTCATTGAAAATTCAAGAATAAATTTATGCATGACGACTTGAGAAGCACCATATTTTATCTTAATTAAAATATAGCAAAAACAAATATTTAAATTTATTGTTTTTTTGATGTAAGTAATTGGTTAATTTGGGTGAAAACAGTATTGTTATAGCAATTTTAAATGAAAAGTGGTGCTTTAATAAAAGTTATTTATGTATTATGCCAAAAATAGGGTAAAAAATAAGCTCTAAAAGAGCAGTCAAATTAAAATGATTGTAATGCTAAGGGTTAGTTTTTCACATCTATTCATTCCAATAATTTAATGTAAAAAGGTTTAAACCATGAAAAAGACTTTTTATTATTTATCAGCAATTGCTGTTGGGTTATTTTCTCTCAATACAGCAAATGCCGCTACAGCAACGGGTACATTGACTGTTCGAGCGACAGTAACCAATAGCTGTGTTTTAAATACCTCAGCCACAGGTACCACTTCAAATGCAGTCTTAGACTTTGGAACATTAAGTTCACTCGTGGGCAATATAGACGCAGACACCACAACCACAGGCGGTACCCCGATTAGAGTCCTTTGCAATAACACCGTACCTTGGACCTTGTCATTTGATGGTGGACAGAATGTTTTATCAACCCAACGTCGTATGATCGGTGGAGCAACCACGACCGAATATATTCCTTATAACCTTTTCTCGGACACGGGTCGCGCAACAGCAATCGGTATTGCCACAACTGCCTACAGTGGTACAGGGACGGGTAATGTTCAAACCGTTAACGTCTATGGCCGTATTCCAGCCGGCACCACTTTACCAAGCGCTGGAAGTTATTTAGATACAGTAACAGTGACTGTAACTTATTAATGTTTATAAATAAGAAATACTGTTAGCCCTTTGAAAGGGCTAATGCTTTAAAAGATTTATTTGAGTAAGTCATGAAAAAAAACATCATTATTATTACAAGTTTATTCTTATCTCTATCTAGCACTTTGAATGCAGCTACAATCCGAATTTCACCTGTGAATGTAGAATTATTGAGTAATCAGAATGCTTCTTCGATCAGTCTGTTTAACCAGTCGAATGAAAGTACCGATTTACAGATTCGGGTGTTTAAATGGATACAAAACAATGGACAAGATGAGTTAATTCCGACCGATGAGATTGCGATTAGCCCACCTTTTTTAAAATTAAAAGCGAATGATTCTTATAACTTGCGTGTAGTCAGAATTAATCCGGCAGCGATTTCTGGTGAAAAAACCTATCGTATTATTATTGATGAGTTACCCAAGCCAATGGATAGCCGTAAAACCGCGCAAGGCCTAAATGTATTACTTCGCTCTTCATTACCTGTTTTCGTGGTAGATAAAGACGCGATTACTCAACTGGATTGGAAAATAGATCCTGATCAGAAGACGCCGTCTTTAAAGATGAGCAATATTGGAAATCGACATGCGCTTTTAAATGATTTAACGCTTGTTGATACGACCGCAGGAAAAAGTTATCCCATAAGAGTAAACACCGTGAATGGTTATATTCTTGGACAGCAGAGCCGAAGTTACCCGATTGATAATTTTACATATCAGCCAACTCATAAATACAGTGTGTCTCTGACAATGAATGGTAAGAAAACAACACTTTAAGAGGCTTATATGAAATACATTATAGGTGTCTTATGTGTTGCATATCTTCCTGCATATTGTTTTGCTGAGCAACTTCAAGATCATACCAATACCGCAACTCCTCATGTGCCGGATGCGATTAATCGTAATAATCAGTTTGCACAAGCAAAGGATGCCGGACCGGAACAAGATCTTAACTTTACTCAGCTTTTCTTAAATATTTCTATGAATGCCAATGCGTCCGAAGACTTGGTTGCAGTGAAACAATCTAAGCAGGGCAAGTTGTATATCCGTGCCCGTGACTTAAAAGCATTAAGACTGAAAATAGATGAACAGACGCCTGAAAACCAATGGGTGTGTATTAATGATCTACAGGGTATCCAGTTTCAATACCAAGAGAATGAGCAGGCTCTAAAGTTAAAGGTTCCTTCCAGCATGTTGACAGGCTATGCAGTGGACCTCAATGGCCAACAGATCACCAGTCCGGATTTGCTCAAGATGAAACCCTTAAACGCGGCTATTCTCAACTACAGCCTGTATAACAGCATCATCAATGACGAAAATACCTTTTCCGGGTCCGTTGAGGGCATTGTTAACAGTGCGCTCGGTAATTTTTCTTCAGGCGCCTTATATAATGGCAGCAATGACAATAATGATCGCCATGAAAAATGGGTACGTCTGGAAACAAAGTGGCAATATGTCGATCCTGAGAAGATCAGGCTATATACCCTGGGCGACTTTATTTCCAATAGTCCTGACTGGGGCAGTAGTGTACGTCTTGCCGGTTTCCAGTGGTCCAGCGCCTATACCCAGCGCGCTGATATTGTGACCTCGGCATTGCCACAATTCTCCGGTTCGGCTGCACTGCCTTCGACACTTGATTTATACGTCAACCAGCAAAAGATTTATTCAGGACAGGTGCCTTCAGGACCATTTGATATTAAACAGCTTCCGTTTATTTCTGGGAATGAAGTTACGCTAGTGACTACCGATGCAACCGGACAGCAAAGCATTACCAAAAAACCTTACTATTTTTCATCCAAGATTCTGGCAAAAGATATTAATGAATTTTCAGTAGATGTCGGGCTTCCACGTTATAACTATGGGCTGAAATCAAACCAATATGATGATGCTACCTTTGCATCCGGTGCGATCCGATACGGTTACAGCAATTCACTGACATTGACTGGTGGTGTGGAAGCTTCGACAGACGGTCTTTCGAATCTCGGCACCGGATTTGCCAAGAATATTTTGGGTATTGCAGTGATTAATGCGGATATCGCAGCAAGCCAGTATAAAGATGAAAACGGCTATTCCACCTTGCTTAGCCTTGAGGGGCGAATTAGCAAGAATATTTCATTTAACAGCAGTTACCGCAAAGTATTTGATAATTATTTTGACCTTGCCCGTGTCTCTCAAGTCAGATATTTAAAAGATAACCAGATCAATGCCGAATCACAAAACTATCTGAGCTATAGCGCACTGGCAGATGAAATTTTCAGGGCAGGGATTAACTATAACTTTTATGCAGGCTATGGCGCTTATCTGGGGTATAACCAAATCAAATATAGCGATAATTCCTACAAATTGCTGTCTGCCAATTTAAGCGGAAGTATTAACAAGAACTGGGGATTTTATACCTCTGCCTATAAAGATTATGAAAATAACAAAGACTATGGCATTTACTTTGCGCTGCGATATACACCGTCTAACAAACTCAATGCAATCACGAGTGTGTCGAGTGACAGCGGCCGCTTGAGTTATCGTCAGGAAATATTTGGTTTGTCAGAACCGCAAATCGGTTCATTTGGATGGGGCGGTTATGTGGAACGAGATCAGGATGCCAAAGAAAACAATGCTTCGCTCTATGCTTCTTACCGCGCTCGCGCGGCCTACCTGACCGGACGTTATAACCGCTCTGGAGATAACGATCAGGTGGCACTTTCAGCGACGGGCTCACTGGTTGCGGCAGCGGGAAGCATCTTTGCAGCCAATGAAATTGGCGAAGGTTATGCAGTTGTGACCAATGCAGGACCGCAAAGCCAGATTCTAAATGGTGGGGTTAATTTAGGTTTTACCGATAAGGCCGGTCGGTTTCTCATTCCTAGTCTCATGCCATATCAAGAGAATCACATTTATTTAGATCCGTCCTATCTTCCTTTAAATTGGAGTGTTAAAGCGACAGACCAAAAAACCGTGGTCGGCTATCGCCAAGGAACCTTGGTTGACTTTGGTGCACATCAGGTTATTTCCGGATTAGTCAGACTTGTGGATCAAAACAACAAACCGTTATTGCCAGGCTATTCAGTCCGAATTAATGGAGAACAACAGGGTGTAGTGGGTTATGACGGTGAAGTATTTATTCAAAATCTATTAAAGCAAAACAAACTTGAAGTTGATCTTCTGGATCATGGCTCGTGCCAAGTTGACTTCAGCTATAACAGCAATCAGTACTCAACTCAGAAATTGGGACCTTATATATGTCGATAAGAATTTTGAATAAGACTCAAATAGAAAGCTACAAGAAATTTCCATTGTTTTTGAAATACCTCATCAGTATTTGCTTGTTTTATCTGTTTTACGCATTTTTTAGTCCAGCCCATGCTGCCTGTACGGTAACAGGAACCACCAACAATACTTTTACCTATACCGCAGCAAATATTAATAGTGATGCCACCATAAACCTATCAGGAACAATAACTTGTACGACTTTGGGAATTCCCCAGACTTCTGCATATATGTGCATGAAAACCGTTTTTACCGGAACAACCAATAGCCTTAATAATGTTTCACTCCCTTATACGGTAGCCGCTACAGTAGGTGGAGCAGGGTCTACCACCACTAACCAAACTTCTAATGTCTGGTATGGGCCGGTAAGAACCGTGGCTTCAAACAATATCATTAATTACTCAGTGAACGTGAAAGTGCCTGCCCGAACAGGATCGCTTGTCGCCTATCCTCAAGGAACATATACGGCTACAGTTCGGCTCTATTGGGATATGGATGCATTGGGCTTAGTGTGCGGTGATTTAATTGGTGGCTGGGATTCAGGTGATACACTGCTCACAGCTAACTTCGTGGTTCCAAGTCTGTGTCAATTAAACTCAACCTCAAATGTTGATTTTGGCAATATTAACGATATAGGTGTGACAAAAAGAGACTACATAACTCAAGGGGCTGTGAATACGACGTGTAATTATGGAACACCCTATAGTATTTATTTAGGCGATGGTAATAACCGTATAAGTGGTGGATTTAGGCGCATGAGCAACGGTAATAATGGATTTATTCCGTATCAGCTCTATAAAGATTCTAGTTATAGTACGGTATGGGATGCTACAGGTGGTGTCACCAATGTTGGGGGTGCAGGAGGCGTCTCAAAAACCGGTACAGGTAGCGCGCAAAGTACTCCTGTCTATGGAAAAATTCCGCAAGGTACCAGCATTGCAAGCACTCCAGGGAATTACTCAGATAGTGTGGTGGTTACGGTCACGTATTAAGCCATTTCAAAAATTCAAAACTTAACTCGTTTCTAAAAGACCGCTTATTGAAGCGGTTTTTTAAGGTCTTGTGCGCAGCTTTTCACTCAACCTATTTTTGTCAGTTCGAAGATTAAACGTTCCAACTAAGCAGATTTTGCTACCAGAAGGCCTGTTGATATACATGTTATGGGTGTTCTATTGTTAATACAGTGAGCGCATAACTAAAAATTGCAATTAAAAAGCACGCGATGTTGTTCAATCAAAATGAAAAGGTTTGCATATAATTGATAAATATGAAATATTGATCTCAGTCAAACTAAGCTTAAAAAGCAAGTTTCGTTTTCTTTCAGAACCCACAAAAATCTCTTGTGGGTATTTTTTTGGGACATGCTACTGATGAAATGGATTTCTTTATTCACTTTTTTGTTCATATCAAACACAAGTTTTGCTTATGAAATTACTGAGCATAGCGGCAAATGTTTTTTGCAAAATGATAAAAAAACGTTTTCCTGTTCAATTCAAAAAGGTAAAAGTTACGGGGGGAAGTTTATATATATTGAATTTGATCAAAAAGAATATTTGATTGAGCAATCAACTTCTTGTGGAGGAGTATGTAAACCTTACTTAGGCACTACCCCAGAAGATGTATTGGTTGCAAAAAGCTATAAACACAATGATTGGAATTGTTACAAACAGGAAAAAGGAAGTATGAATATCTGCTATAAGTTAGATAAATAATTAATTTTTCAGCGTCATCTATAAAAGTTATTTAGAAATACTTATTTCAGAAAGTTAACTCATTCAAATCATATGGAACGAAATAGTGCATTGGACCATACATTACTTACACATAAATCATTAGAAAATTATAGGGCTACATAAGTGTAGGAGTAAAAATTTATGGTAGAAAATAAAAATGATGTTCTACATATAAATTGCAAAAGATCAACTCCAAGCTTGATCTTGAGTGTTATTGCTTTACATTTATTTGAGTAAAAAATAGCGGCAAGTTGATAAAGCTTGCCGCTATTTTTCTGTTTTGGATACAGAAAAGACAAATAAAGAAACCTTGGTAATAAAAAATCAACATTTGTATAACAAGAGTTCTATGACAAAAACATTATTTTGATTTTGCCAATCCTGATACTTGATAAGAACAGGCATAATTCGGTTGGTTTGATAGCGTAAGCCCTAGTGTAATCACTCAGGGCTTTTTTTATTGATTTGATGGTTTACCTCTGGTTAAGCAGCGTGGCATAAGCACGGGTAGAGCATTTGATTTCTCCTATATTCTTAGATGATTTAATTTGTAACTTCACATTGCTGTGCCTTCTATTTTCGGGACGCACAGCTCATTCGATATCTACAAAAGTGCATGTCACTGTTTGTGTGCAATGTGTGAATTAAAGTCTTTAGGAAAATGTTTTTTATAAAATGCTAATATGTTGAATTGGTTTAAATTTTCTTTAGATATGCTTAATTTAAGTTTTAGTATCTATAAGTAAATATAACGAACTTTCTTGTTAATTTCGTAAAAATAAAAAATAAAAATTGTTTTTAAGTTTATGTTTTTTAAAATTATATATATTTTAGATTTACATTAATAATATTGGATACAGATGTAGGATTCTTTATTGAATTTATATCATCTAATTTAAATGAGCTATTAACCCTTTACGAAGAATATTCAACGAGTGGTATAAATATGGCTGTTTAAAATTATGAACAAGTAACCCCAATCTTGAATTTACAAGTAGGGATATAGAATGGAAATATGAAAAAGCTTCCCATAAGTGGAAATACTCATGAATTAAGTTGAAGGATTTTGATATGAAAGCTATTTTGATGAAGAAAATTATTAGCTGTATCGCAGTTAGTGGTGTTTTGAGTTTTAGTGCATTTGAAAGTATGGCAGCGAACCAACAAACTATAAATGATGAAAAGAATCACTCTAAAATATTAAATGAAAACCAAGAAAATTTGAATGATAGTCAAATTTTTAAGATATTAAGTACAGCTAATAATAGTGAAATTAATCAGGCGAAAACTGTATTGCCAAAGCTAAAAACGGATGAAGCTAAGAAATATGCTGAAATGATGATTAATGAACATTCAGCCAATGAAAAAAATGCACAAGCGTTAGCAAGTCGTTTAAAGTTGAATTCACAAGCCAGTAATCTTAGTAAATCATTGCAAAATGATAGTGATAAAATTGTTAGCAAGCTTAATCAAACGAAATCAGATACTGATAAAAATTATATCATGAGTCAAGTTGAAGGTCACCGTAAGGTTTTGACGATAATTGATAAGCAGTTAATACCAAACACGAAAAGTTCTGAATTAAAAAATATGCTCGTACAAACACGTGAGGCCGTTGCGAAACACCTAAAAGCGGCTGAAGATACATTTAAAAAGATGAAGTAATATACAATCATAATATCTTTTAAAAATATTTTTAAAAAGTCTAGTATCAATTAACTAGGCTTTTTTAAATTGCGTATACATAAAATCATTATTTCCAGCAGGGCAGTGTAAAGCTTAAATGTTATAGGTAATGTTTAATCTAGCGAAATATAATAATTGTGGAATGAAGGAAGATATAATTATGATGACTATTTGAAAAATAATTTTTATCGATGAGAAATAATTATTTTAATTAATAACATCTCCTTACTTAATAGGGACAGTTGTGAAACATAGCTAACCTAAAGGTGAATTATACTAATAATCGTCAAGCACATTTCAAAAGTTCTTTTAATATTCTAGCTCTTTTGAAAGATACTAGATTTTAAAATATAGGGAGTAAGAAAATGGTAAATACAAAACAATCAAATTTAGATGGTAATCATACGACTCAACAAGAGCCATCTTCTAATGGTAATATATCAAATAGAAAACCGTTACAAGATACTTCATCCACAATTGATAATGCTCGTCCAGATTTAAACTCTCCGCCGGCTAATAACAATCTTGTACCCGATATGAATGAGGGGGGAGAGAATTTGGTTGCTACAGGTGCAGGAACCTTGGGAGGAGCGGCGGTAGGTGCTGCATTTGGTGTTGTTGGTGGCCCTCCAGGTGCTGTTGTTGGGGGGATTATTGGTGGTGTGGTAGGGGCAATAGCAGGTAATGACATAGCCCAAGTAGATAATAAAAAAGATGATAGTGATTACTGGCAAGATGATAATTATTGGCGAGAAAACTATAAAAAAATGCCATATTATACTGAAAGAAAGAATCTAGAATATGATCGTGATTATCGTGCGGCTTATCGTTTAGGTTATGAAAATCGCGTGCATGATAATGCAGAAATTAATTTTTCCGAGGTTGAATCTGCATTGAAAACTAAATGGGAGCAAGTTAAAGGCAGTTCACGTTTACAGTGGGAGGAAGCCAAATTTGCTGTAAAAGATGGATGGGAGAAAATTACTCCTTAAGTCATTGAATACTTAGAAAGTCTCCTCTATGGGGAGACTTTGCGATGATATACTTTTAAGCTAATTTTTAATTTTAAAGATCGCTTTTATAATCGAAAGTTGGCTCAAGTATATTTAGTAACTGTGCTCGACTTCGAGCTATTGGTTCGTAGCTTGCGCACATTACAACCTCCATTTTTATAAATAACACACTCTAACCCTTCGGAATCTCTTCATCTCTCGGCTTTCTCACATTTTTAACAAATCGTTCCTCCATTGCCCCATACTTTTTAAAGTTTTCACGAGCTTGGTTTAGCGAAGGTACGTTTGCACCACCACACCAATCATGGTCTTCTGCTTGTACAGGATCATCCTCCCAGAAGCATACAGGGCAGATGTCATAGTAACCGTTAGATGGTTCGTCTCTGGTTAAGTAGCCACAGCATAAACAAGGGCAGAGCATTCTATTTCTCCATCAATTCTTATGAGCTTTTTTTCTCAGGCTTTTCAGCAAAATTAGAACTCAAATACATAACATTCTTGGGCTCCACCAAAGAGACATTTTTCTCTTCATCTATTACAGCACATAGGGTAGAACCGCATAAGATACGGTATTGTTTTAGGTTGGTTTCTACACCAGTTATTCTTACTAATGGTAGTTCTTTAATATTGGCAAGAATATCTTCACCATTCTTCTTACCTTTTTCTTGTATATCAACAATAGATGTAAATATTAGAACTGAACAACCTATGATTAGAGATATATAGATAGTAAAAGTTGTATAGTTTTTTTCCAACTCGTCTAATTGGCTTAAATTATGTGGTTTAACTTGATGTTTAAATCGGAATTTGATTTTTCGTCTTAAAAAATCAACGATCGTTTGGTCTAACTCTAGCGAAACATAGACATATCTCACAATATAAAGACCTATTCCAACGAGGAAAATAGCGATTAAAGGGCTTAATGCTTTCAGAAATCCCCAGTAGATTTTATCTTGAACACTAAAGTTTAAGACTACTGGATCTATATAAAAGGGACGTAGTAATCCTCCTAAATAAGATTGGCCAGATACAAATAGAAAAATGGCAATTAAAGAAGTGATGATCGCCAGATCCAAAGAAAAATTAAACTTCATATTCTTTCCTTTATTTTGTGTTTTTTGGGCAATTCTTGCCATTCCCACCTAGTAAACAATCACATGCTTTACCATCTCCATCCCGATCTAAGCTTTTCCAGCCAGTTTTCCCAGATTTCTTTCGCTGTTCATACCAAGGTTGTGCTTCTTTTTGTGTTTTGAAGTCAGCACATTTCTTTGCATAGCTTTGAAAAGAAAGTAACCCCATTAGAATAAAAACTATATATTTCATAAATTTGTTTTGAGTATAAGTTCAAATAGATTCTAACAGCGACTTATAAAGTACTGCAAATCCCAAAGATTAAAAGAAGCTTTTAATTTAGTGTCACTTTTTACTATTAGTTGACAAATTAGGAGAATAGTCCGAAATTTTGGTTGACAAAACATCGTATTAGTCCTAAAAGGTGAAAAGAACAAATATGATTAAGCTTTATTTCATTTAAGCAAGGATTTGCTGGATAATATAAACAGGAAAACTGTGAAAACTCAAAATGTCTAAAGTGGAAAAGAAGAGTAGAAAATCTACTCAACAAAGCCTAGATCTGTATGATCCATCAGTTCAGCAAGAACATGATGGTGATCTTGATTTTGTCTTAAAAATCCATGAAGGTCATTTACATGAATTAGAAATTTCTAGCGTAGCAAACTTACTTTCTGCTCTGGGACAAATTGTTGGCGTTAAACAAGCGAGCTTCAAAACGATCAAAGAAGGTTCAACCACAATTGCAGTGACAGTTCCACCAGATTGTAAGGCATTAGCTATGTCTAACGTGTTGAAGGAAACGTCTGCAAAGCATAAGCAAGTCGCTAGAATCCAAAAAGAGTTGGGTAAATATGGCTTTCATGGAGCGGAAATTTCTTATGGTACCTATAAAGAAAATGAAGTTTATAAGCCTGCAGAGATTCTATATACCGTACCAGAACCTGAATTTCAGGAAGAGTTCTCACAAGAGGAATCATTAGATGGATGTTTGACTCGTTTACAAAAAGGGAAGGACAAGTCTGATCACATTACGATTATTCTAAATAATGGTGATGAGGTCGCTGCCGAATGTTCTCATAAATTATTAAAAGAATTACATCCATACTTTGATATTGATAAATGCCTACGTTTTGAAGGCATTGCTACCTATTTATCCACATCTAATTCATATCAACTAAAACTAAAAAAATACTCAATCACTAAATTTACTGTGATTGAGAATGTTGGTATTGAAGAGTGGGTAGATAATTTTAGAGCACAAGGGGCATCGAATTGGTCAAAATTTGATGATCCTATTGCCGAGTGGCTGAAGGAGCGGCAGGATTGATTATCTTAGATACCAATGCGTTAATTACTTTATTAACAGCAGACAAAGATTGTGCTGAATACCTGAATCTAGTTGCCTATATTAAACAATGTGAGCGTTTAACATTGGCTTTGCCTATGCCAGCTATAGCTGAGTTTATTGCAGGTGATGGGAATGATGCACGTTCTTTGAGTCTACTAAAGCCAAATTCTAAGTTTAAAAATCTAGATTTTGATGCTAAAGCTGCGTTAGTAGCTGCAAAGATCTATAAAGATTACAAATTACTTCCACAGAATAAGAAAACTCAAGATCCTCGTCAGAAAGTTAAAGTTGATATTCAGATTCTTGGTATAGCGCTTTCTAACAATGCAAAAATGATAGTGACAGCAGATAAGGGAGTTAAAACCATTATTGATACACTTGGCTTATCAATTTCAGTTTTTGATTATGTAGATAATAATTATTTAGAACAGATGAATGTTGTAGACTTAACTACAAGTACACAATTACAGTGAAGAAATTTTTAAAAACCAAGAAACTCCATATTTGTAAAAGAAAAGACCCAAGCAAAAAACTGGAAAATTCGATAAAATAATTAAGATTATTTATTCCATTTAAAATTTGGCTTTTGATATAAATGACTGATATAGAAATAGAAACACATCCATTACAACCATTTTTACCTTCCAATGCCAAGCTATTGATGCTCGGTAGTTTTCCGCCGCCGCAAAGCCGTTGGAAGATGAATTTTTACTATCCTAACTATCAGAACGATATGTGGCGGATATTTGGTCTGATTTTCTTTCAAGATAAAAATTATTTTTTAGATTTACCTAACAAAAACTTTAAACAGCAACTGATTCAGGATTTTCTGACTCAGATCGGTGTCGGAATATTTGATACGGCATATCAGATAAAACGCTTACAAGGGAATGCTTCGGATAAATTTTTAGAAATTGTCACACCGACAGATTTATCAAAGTTACTTAAACAGATTCCCCTGTGTCATACCATCATGACCACGGGAGATAAGGCCACCGATACATTGATGCAGCATTTTCCCAATCAGCCGATCAAACCGCTGATTGGTCAATCTGTACAGGTTCAACATCTCGATCGGGAGTTGAATTTATATCGTTTACCGTCGTCATCACGTGCATATCCTTTAGCACTGGAAAAAAAAGCAGAGGTATATCAGCAATTTTTTAAGCAAATTGGTTTAATTTAATTATATAAAAGGGAAATAAATGAAGGATGTTGAAAGCCCAATTGATTTAAGGATTTTCGCTGATGCTTTGGAATGGCAAGAAACGGCGAATGTGAAAAGACCGTGGCGAAAGGATTTCTTTGAATATTATGTCAATCTAATTAGACAGCATGTGTCTGGACAATGTCATGTATTGGAACTTGGTTCTGGACCTGGATTTTTAGCTCAACATTTGCTCTCACAACTTACTGATCTTCGATATACCGCTTTCGATTTTTCAGAAGCAATGCATCAGCTGGCACAAGAAAAACTTAATAATACTGAAAGAGCTCGGGCAACCTATATTGTTGGAAACTTTAAAGAGACTGGTTGGCAAAATACTTTTACTCAGCAATATGATCTGATCATTATCCATCAAGCATTACACGAGTTGCGACATAAACGCTATGCAACCGATTTTCATAAAATCGCAAAAACCTTGTTAAAACCCCAAGGCCATTATTTAGTGTGTGATCATTTGTGTGCAGCACATGCAATGCAGAATGATCAGCTTTATATGACCAGGCAAGAGCATGTGAATGCACTTGAACAGGCATCTTTTACACAAATCAAGATGCCGTTAGAGATAGAAGGGCTATGTTTATTTGAGATCAATTGGGTTTAACTAAACAAGCTTCGTTACATCATCCATTCAACTGGAAAATAAGACACAACGTGCATGGTAAAGCGCTGGAATCTGGTGCTTTCAGGGTCATGATGATGCTCAATCACTTCGCCATTTGGCTTATGTTCATACCAGACAATATTGCCGTTCTGATCCAGTTTGAGCTGATAGGCCACTTGTAGTAAATGCTGATCCAGCATAGCCGTAATCTGGTCTTGTAGATGATCAGATTCAACCACTAAACCAACTTCAGTGTTTAAATGCGCAGAGCGCGGATCAAAGTTAAATGAACCAATAAACACCTTTCCATCGACATCAAAAAATTTGGCATGCAGACTTGAGCGATTCTTGCCTTTCACCGGGATTACGCTCCCAGTCGCAATTTCATACCAGGTTCGTTTTTTACGTTCAATATTCGGTTTAAACTCATACAGTTGTACACCACTTTGTAGTAGTGGTTTTCGGTATTGGCTATAAAAAGAATGCACTACGGCGACATCATTGGCTACCAGACTATTGGTCAGGACACGTACTTTTATCCCGTCTTTAGAGAGTTGATTGAGGTAGGCAGTTCCTTGTTGAGTCGGTACAAAATAAGCAGAGACCAGCTCCATATGTTGTTCAGGTTTGCCCATAATTTTCAGAACTTGAGCATATAAAAGCTGCTGATCTTTGGCCTTTCCTAAGGCCTTACTCGGGTGATCAGCGACAAAATGCGCTTTTGCCCATTGCACCGGATAATTTTGTAAGCGAAGTTTTAAATAATCTTGCGCGGCTTCGAGTTTATCTTCGGTCGGGGTATCAACCTGATCTAAAGCTTTATAGCTATTTCTTAAATCCTCAAGTTGCTGTGGCGAAGCCGCACCCATTAACTGTTCTGTTGAATAACTGAGTGGATCGGACCAGAATTCTTCGAAAACCTGTTCTGCGCGATCGACTGCTTTACCGTAGAATAAAATATCCATATCGCTAAACTGGAATTGCTCACCTGCATCAAAGTATTCACTACTGATATTACGGCCACCTGTTACTGCAATCGAATGATCGGCAATGGTAAGCTTATTATGCATACGATGATTAATCTGTTTCAGCCTGAATACATAATCAATAAAACGTAAATGTCTAAACTTATAGGGATTGAAAATACGGATTTCAAAATTTGGATGTCGGGCGAGGGCTTTTAAGGTTTTGTCTAATTTTATGCCATTCTGATCATCAATCAGTAAACGGACTTTTACCCCGCGGTCTGCTGCTTTGAGCAATTCATGCAACATCATGTTGCCGATGACATCATCATTCCAGATATAGTATTGTAAATCCAGCTGATGCTGGGCATTTCGAATCAAATGCATCCGTGAGGCCATACTTAAAAAGGCATCGTCCAAAGCTAAAAAAGCCGTTAAACCGTTTTCAATATTAAGATCGGCTTGTGGATCATTCATCCACTTTGTTTTAGTGTTCAAGGAGTTACTCCGATCATGGTTCTGATTAGGGGGCAAAGAACAGCCGCCCATTCCAAACATAATAACAAGAGCCATGATTTTAAAATGGTATGAATTGTTTATGATTTTATTGATCAAGCGTGCCAGTCCAACAATAATGTATAGATGTTTGATTTTGTTATATCTCTAAACGCTTTTGGGTTCCAAGGTTTAAATGTAATAATAAATATAATCAATATTTTATCATTTTAAAAACTTAATTTTTCTATCTCAATTCTTCTTGAAAGCGAGCGCTTTAAGTCTATCAATGAGCAAACATTGAGTTCTGTTACTATACTGGTGTATAGTATATTTTTAGATTTAATGTGGTCGACATTATGCCTAAACAATTAGAGGATAAAAAAAAGATTCTCACACGTGTAAGACGAATCCAGGGTCAAGTTCAAAGTGTAGAGCGTGCTTTGGAAAATGACACAGAATGTGCTGATATCTTGCAGCAAATCTGTGCAGTTCGTGGAGCATTAAATGGTTTGATGACCGAACTTCTCGAAATTCATTTAAAAGATACCTTGGTCGTTGGCGAATCTTCGGAGTTACAACGCAGTCAAGAGCTCATTCAAGTCAGTAAAATTCTTAAATCTTATTTAAAGTAAGGAGTGTCATTGTGATTAAATCTCGTGCAGCCGTTGCTTTTGCCGCAGGCGAACCATTACAAATCGTAGAGCTGGATGTTGAACCACCCAAGAAAGGGGAAGTCCTGATTAAAATTTCCCATACCGGGGTCTGCCATACTGACGCTTTCACTTTATCAGGTGATGATCCGGAAGGTGTTTTTCCGGCAGTGCTGGGTCATGAAGGTGCTGGAGTTGTGGTTCAGGTCGGTGAGGGGGTGACCAGTGTTGCAGTGGGTGACCATGTGATTCCGCTGTATACCGCTGAATGTAAAGAATGCTTATTCTGTAAATCGGGTAAAACCAATTTATGCGTGGCAGTACGTGCCACCCAAGGTAAAGGTGTGATGCCAGATGGGACCACGCGTTTCTCTTATCAGGGCCAACCGATTTATCACTATATGGGATGTTCAACTTTTAGTGAATATACCGTGGTTGCAGAAGTGTCTCTAGCAAAAATCAACCCTGAAGCCAATCATGAGCAAGTCTGTTTATTGGGTTGTGGTGTGACCACGGGTATTGGCGCAGTACATAATACGGCGAAGGTGCAAGAGGGCGACAGTGTTGCTGTATTTGGTTTAGGCGGTATTGGCCTTGCTGTGGTACAAGGTGCACGTCAAGCCAAAGCTGGCCGTATTATTGTGATTGATACCAATCCTGATAAATTTGAGTTGGCAAAACAGTTTGGTGCAACAGATTTCCTTAACCCAAAAGATTATGAACAGCCGATTCAGCAAGTGATTGTTGAAATGACCGGTTGGGGCGTTGATCATTCTTTTGAATGTATCGGCAACACCAACGTCATGCGTTCTGCACTAGAATGCGCACATCGCGGTTGGGGACAATCGGTGATTATTGGGGTTGCAGGTGCAGGTCAGGAAATCTCAACCCGTCCATTCCAGTTGGTGACAGGCCGTAAATGGATGGGAACTGCTTTTGGTGGTGTAAAAGGCCGTAGCCAATTACCAAAAATGGTGGAAGATGCAATGAAAGGTGAGATTGAGCTGGCACCATTCGTAACGCACACCATGCCATTGGATGATATTAATGAAGCCTTTGACTTAATGCATGAAGGCAAGTCGATTCGTACCGTGATTCATTTCTAACTTTATAATAATAGGATTTGATGATGTGAAATGCATCATCAAATCTCAGGTGGATCTTGATGTCAAAACCACGTTTAAAATTGCATGTCCGGATTTTTTCAGAAGAGCAGATTGCTTTTGGTCCCGGTAAAGCGGAGCTTCTTGAAGCGATCCAGCGTACAGGCTCAATTTCCCAAGCGGCAAAATCCATGCAGATGAGTTATCGCCGTGCATGGCAATTGGTGGACACCATGAATCAATGCTTTCATTCTCATCTAGTCGATACCCAAACAGGCGGAACGCATGGTGGTGGTGCAGTGGTGACTGAATTAGGGCAAGAGGTACTTAAAAAATTTAGAACTATGGAGCAGCAAGCGATTCAGGCTGTCGCAACTGAGTTTGAAGATTTAGCACACTATCTAAAAGTAAATAAATAATTCGATAAGCAAAAAAAAATTAATACGTCTTATTCCACAATTTCCTCAAGCTTTGATGTCTCTCTAATTATCTGCTGGTTTATAGCGCACATTGATTCGCACAACATATTTTTTAGCACCACAACGAAACCCTAGATGTTCACTCATGTTCATATAAGATATTAAGTAATTAATTTATATATAAAAATAAAATTGGCACAGTTTCTGCATTTATCTATTCAAACTTGTATACAAGATAGGATTCATAAAATGCATCAACTAAAAACTTTGGGCTGGACAATTTCTGAATGGCAAGCCGCGTATTTAAACAAAGAAATTCAGCTGGATATTTTAAAAGAACTGGTTGCAGCAATTGATCCTCATGATGTTGCCTGGATTTCTGTTGTTAGCCCAGATGTACTGGAACAACAGATTCAATCATTAACGCAACTGACTCAAGATGCTGACCATCTGCATAAACAGTTTCCGTTATACGGTGTGCCATTTGCAGTCAAAGACAATATTGATGTGGCTGGTTTTGTTACCACAGCAGCATGCAAGGCATTGAATACTGTTGCAACACAAGATGCTGAAACGGTTCGTTTACTTAAACAAGCCGGAGCGATTGTTGTTGGCAAAACCAACCTTGATCAATTTGCCACAGGTCTGGTTGGCACACGTTCACCATTTGGGGCAGTACCGAATAGTTTTAAACCTGAATATGTCAGTGGTGGTTCAAGCTCGGGGTCTGCCAGTGTTGTGGCCAGAGGTTGGGTGCCATTTTCTTTGGGAACTGACACTGCAGGATCAGGACGCGTGCCAGCAGCCTTCAATAATATTGTCGGTTTAAAGCCAACCAAAGGGCGCTTTTCTAATCGCGGTTTATTACCTGCGGTAAAGAGCATTGATTGTATTTCTATTTTTGCATTGACGGTTTCTGATGCGGAATTGGTTGCCAATCAGGCCGAAGCCTATGATGCTTTCGATAGCTATTCACGTCAGCACCCGAAAAATGTACCTGCACGTTTTTCCAGCAAATTGAAATTTGCCATTCCGAATAAATTGAATTTCTTTGGTGACGAGCTGTCAGAGAAAGCCTTTCAACACACCATCCAGTTACTGGAAAGTTTAAATGCAGAAATCACGCCGATTGATTTTTCTGCTTTTGAGCAACTTGCAGCACAACTTTATCAAGGCGCCTGGGTGGCAGAGCGTACCGCTGCGGCTGCCAGTCTACTTAAAACCAATGCGGCTGATTTTGACCCGACCGTTTTAGAGATCATTCAACAAGGTGAAAAATATTCTGCGGTGGATGCCTACAATGCTGAATATTTAAAGCAGGACTTAAGCCGAAAAATTCAAACGAGCTTGGCTGAGTTTGATGCCTTAATCGTACCAACGTCACCGACAATTTATCGCATTGAACAAATGCAACAGCATCCGATTGAATATAACGCGCATTTCGGGACTTATACCAATTTCACCAACCTCGCCGATTTAACTGCCTTGGCATTACCTGCCGGCTTTAGAGCAGACCATTTACCCTTTGGTATCAGCTTGATTGCTCCTGCCTGGCATGACGCAGCGCTGGTGCACTTCGGCAAAGCCTGGCAGAACTATCTGGCACTGAAACTCGGTGCTGTAGATAAGCCTTTATCTACAAATACAGCAACTTTATTGTCTCCTCACCATATTCGGGTCGCAGTTGTAGGGGCGCATCTAACCGGGATGCCATTGAATTTCCAACTCACCACGCGTGGTGCGGTTCATGTCGAAACCACCAAGACTTCTCAAGATTATGCGCTGTATGCCTTGAATGGCACGGTTCCACCAAAACCGGGTTTAGCGCGTCAGCAAGATGGACAAAGCATCATTGTCGAGCTTTGGGATGTACCAACAGCACGCTTCGGTGAGTTTGTAGCAGAAATTCCAACGCCATTGGGTATGGGCAATGTCGAACTAGAGGATGGTCGTTGGGTGAAAGGCTTTATCTGTGAACCCTATGGCTTAGGCGATGCCGAGAATATCAGCCATTTTGGCGGCTGGAGAGCATATATCCAGCATCGTAACAGTCAAGCAGATCAGCAACTCGCCAATACAGCCAATTAATTTTTAGGGGGAAATCATCATGTTTAAGACTGTACTTATTGCAAACCGTGGTGAAATTGCTGTTCGGGCAATTCGAACACTGAAAAAATTAGGCATTACCAGTGTGGCGGTTTATTCGGACAGCGATCGTTATGCGCAACATGTGCAGGATGCCGATATTGCCATTGCGCTAGAAGGTTTAAAACCTGCCGATACCTATTTAAGTATCGAAAAATTGATTCAAGCTGCTCAACAAACTGGGACAGAAGCGATTTTCCCGGGCTATGGTTTTCTGTCCGAAAGTGCCGATTTTTCTCATGCCTGTGAAGAAAATAATATTGCCTTTATGGGCCCAACCGCAGAACAGATTCTGGAGTTTGGCCTAAAACATCGCGCACGTGAATTGGCTGCGGCGGCGAATGTTCCAATGACACCTGGCACAGGACTGCTTGATAGCCTTGAAGAAGCATTGTCAGCTGCTGAACGGATTGGCTATCCAATCATGCTCAAAAGCACTGCAGGTGGTGGCGGGATCGGTTTAACCCGTTGTGACTCCCCGCAAGCATTAACTGAAGCGTATGAAAGTGTAAAACGCCTAGGTGAACAGTTCTTTAAAGATGGAGGTGTGTTTATTGAATGCTTTATTGATCAAGCACGTCATGTCGAAGTACAGATTTTTGGCGATGGCAAAGGTCAAGTAGTCGCGTTTGGTGAGCGTGATTGCTCCTTGCAACGCCGTAACCAGAAAGTGGTTGAGGAAACCCCAGCAGCGAACTTGCCTGAAGCCACCCGTAAAAAGCTCCATCAAGCTGCAGTTGAACTAGGTCGTTCCGTCAATTATCGCAGTGCAGGAACGGTTGAGTTTATTTATGATGCCAAGCGGGATGAGTTTTATTTCCTTGAGGTGAATACCCGTTTACAGGTCGAGCATCCAGTAACGGAAATGGTGACAGGTCTCGACTTGATCGAGTGCATGCTCAAAGTCGCGGCGGGCGATGCATTGGACTGGGACTACCTCAGCAATATCCAACCGCAAGGTGCTGCAATTGAAGTTCGGATCTATGCCGAAGATCCTGTTAAAAATTTCCAGCCAAGCCCGGGTGTGCTCACCGAAGTGTCATTCCCAGAAGGCATTCGTGTCGATACCTGGGTGAAGACAGGCACCGAAATTTCCCAGTATTTCGATCCAATGATTGCCAAGATTATTGTGCATGCTGAAAATCGTGCTACTGCAATCGAAAAGTTAAAAGCAGTTCTGGCTGAAACCCGTTTAAATGGCATCAGCACCAATCTGGATTATGCCCGTGCCATTGTCTCAGACCAACGTTTTGAATCCATGCAAATCTGGACCCGCATGCTGGATGATTTTGATTATTCACCGAAAGTCATTGAAGTGATTCAAGCAGGTACATTGAGCTCAATTCAAGACTATCCGGGACGAACAGGCTATTGGGATATCGGTGTGCCGCCATCGGGTCCTATGGATGATTATGCATTCCAACTGGCCAATCGAATTGTAGGTAATGACGCAAAAGCCGCGGGGTTCGAATTTACCTTGGTGGGACCAAGCTTGAAGTTCCATGCCGATACCATCATTGCATTAACAGGTGCAAGTTGTACTGCCGTGTTGGATGATCAACTTATTGCTTTTTGGCAACCGATTAAGGTCAAAGCAGGCCAGACTTTAAAAATAGGACAGGTGGCATCTGGTTGCCGTACTTACTTAGCCGTGCGTGATGGACTGGATGTCCCCCTATATTTGGGTAGCCGTTCAACCTTCGTATTGGGTAACTTTGGTGGTCATGCAGGACGTACTTTACGTGTTGGTGACATGATCAAAATGGTTGATGCAGAACTTGCCAGTGCGGAATTACCGCTTGCGACTGATGAACCTCAAGCCTTATCCAAAGAGCTTATTCCTGAATATAGCAATGAATGGGAAATCGCAGTGCTGTATGGGCCACACGGCGCGCCTGATTTCTTTAAACCTGAATATGTTGAAGAATTTTTTTCCTCTGAGTGGACGGTTCACTTTAACTCAAACCGTTTAGGCGTCAGACTTTCAGGTCCGACACCGAGCTGGGCAAGAGAGAATGGCGGTGAAGCAGGCCTACATCCATCCAATGTACATGATTGTGAATATGCAATTGGTGCGATCAACTTTACCGGCGATTTCCCTGTGATTTTGGCAAAAGATGGTCCTAGCCTTGGCGGTTTCGTGTGTCCTGTGACCATTGCCAAAGCAGAACTGTGGAAAGTAGGTCAGTTGAAAGCCGATGACAAAATCCGTTTTTATCCAATTACAGTCGAGCAGGCCAACGAGCTAGAACGTAAGCAAATTGAGAGTATCCGGAACTTTGCCACAGCTGCCAAAGTTATTGAAACGATTGAGCCAGCTCAAGATGTCTTTACCACCATTCTGGCACAACGTGAACAAACAGAATTATCGCCAAAAACGGTGTATCGCCAAGCTGGAGATAGCTATATCTTGCTCGAATATGGTGAAAACGTTTTAGATTTAGCGTTACGTTTACGTGTGCACCAATTGATTCAAATGATTCGCGCTGCCAATCTTGCTGGAGTTTTAGAACTGTCACCCGGTGTTCGTTCACTACAGATTAAATATGATGGTCTGGTGATTACTCAAGCCGAGCTGATTCAACAATTGCTTAAACTTGAAGAGCAAATGGGAGATTTAAGCCAGCTTAAGATTCCATCGCGTATTGTGCACTTACCAATGGCTTTTGAAGACAGTGCAACTTTAGGTGCAGTGGAGCGCTATCAGGAAAGTGTCTGCGCCAAAGCACCGTGGTTGCCGAATAATGTTGATTTTATCCAACGTATTAATGGTCTAGCACATCGTGATGAAGTCAAAGATATCATTTTTGATGCTAACTATCTGGTCCTGGGTTTGGGCGACGTTTATCTGACAGCACCTTGTGCTGTGCCAATCGATCCACGTCATCGTTTGCTCAGCTCCAAGTACAACCCTGCACGGACCTTTACCGCAGAAGGTACGGTGGGGATTGGTGGGATGTACATGTGTATTTATGGCATGGATTCACCGGGTGGTTATCAGTTGATTGGGCGAACGCTGCCGATCTGGAACAAGTTTAAAAAGAACAAGCAATTTGGTGATAAACAATGGTTCTTGCAGTTCTTTGACCAGATTAAATATTTCCCTGTCACTGAAGCCGAACTCAATCAATGGCGTGCAGATTTTGAAAATGGCCGTGCCCAAATCCAGATTGAAGAAACCGAGTTCGACTATGCTGACTATGTGCAGTTCCTGGAGAATGAAGCAGAAAGCATTGCAGCATTTAAACAGAAGCAGCAACAGGCCTTTAGTGCCGAAGTCAGCCGCTGGAAAGAAGAGTTTGCTGCACAACCTGAGCAGCAGGTAGAACAAGCCAGTCAGGCCGATTACAGTCATCTTTCTGCTTTAAATGCATCAATGACCGGCAATATCTGGAAAATTTTTGTTGAACATGGCCAAGAGATCAAAAAAGGAGAGACTATTGCTATTATTGAAGCCATGAAAATGGAACTGCCAGTTTATGCAGAGGAAGATGGCATCGTCAAAGCCATTATCTGTAGGGCCGGACAAACCGTACACAGTGGTGAACCATTGGTATATATGGAATAGGGTTGAATGAAAGAAACAAAAATAACAACAAAAAGCTCAGACAATTTGTCTGAGCTGGTTTACCAACGCATCAAGAATGACATCTTTGATTTCAAGTTGATGCCAGGTGAACGCTTCACTGAGTCTGAAGTTGCTAAGGCCTATGAGGTGAGTCGTACCCCCATCCGACAAGCCTTGTATCGCCTGCAACAAGAGGGCTATGTCGATGTGAGCTTTCGGAGCGGTTGGCAGATTCGACCGCTCAATTTTCGTTATTATGAAGAACTGTATGATGTGCGGATTGTTTTGGAAAAAGATTCAATTCGAAAACTCTGTCAGATGGATCACCATCATTCAGTTGAGTTGTCGGTATTAAAAGCGCTGTGGTTGATACAACCTTCTGAGTATTTAAAGGACATTAAACAATTGTCTCAACAAGATGAGGATTTTCATTGTGCCTTGGTCCGTGCTTCGGGAAACAATGAAATGGCAAGGATTCATCGGGATTTGAGTGAACGGATCCGAATTATTCGCCGTTTGGATTTTTCCAAAGATTATCGGGTTGAAGCGACTTATCTGGAACATCAAAAAATATTAGGTTTTATTTTTGAAAGACAAACCGAACAAGCGATCAGCGCGATTGAAGCACATATCATGCAAAGTCGTGATGAAGTGAAAAAAATTACTCTACAGATGTTGGATTCGAGTCAGTTTTACTAACATTAAATTGACCGAATACTCTCAATTGATTATGAAGTAAAAATTATTAGACATGAGTGTATTTCTAATAGAGGTAAATGCTGGTAATTTATATATCGTAAACTTTATATCTTTAGAAATAAAATGGAAAAATTTATAAAAAAGTATCAGATTCTACTGATTATAATAGCTTCCATCCTTTTGAATTATTTTTTATTTCACTCTCAGGAAAATCAGGAACTTGTTGAAATAAAAGATATCTTGGATCGTGGGAATGACATGATCAAAAGAGATATAATTTATCGTGATTGTGATCGTGTTTCATTTGAGAGTTATCCAGAATTAAAGGATAAATATATCGAAGCGGTATACTCAAAAATGGCTATAAGTTCTAGTAGTGATTCAAATCATTCTATTACATGGGTTCATCCACCTGAAGGTAAATCCTGTTTTAAAGACATGAAACTGGTCAAATTAGAGTATTCAAATGCAACTCATGGCAATTATGAGGCCGTATTTCGTTGTGAAAAAAATGGTATAGGAGAGGAGCTTAAAGTAGGATATTTCCAAAAATCTTGTAGTTATACTGCTTTTCTTTCTAAATGGAATTTACCAATAGGTAAATATACGGTTGTATCACAGCCGTAAAATAATAAAAATAAGTAGAAATGTTCAGTTAAATTAGGAAATACATTCAATCTTACATCCGCTGAGCTTCACAAAACTCTCTTTTCCATGCCTAATTCTGCATAAAACTAACAGTTTTTATCTGTTTGCTATTTAATAATAAAAATCACATTTCCAATCATCAGATGACACATGATGAATGTCCAAACACTGATCAACTCATTTCTAAAACTGGTTCAGAAAGAAGGCTTTTTTGCCACAGCCATTGACGGCATTGTGCTGATGCGCGTAGACCACAATACACCACCAATTGCGGTATTGCAGGAACCAACCCTTGTGTTTGTATTGCAAGGCCAAAAGCGCGGTTATATCGGCACAGAAACCTATTCCTTTCAACAAGGTCAATGTCTGATTGTCTCGGTTTCAATGCCCTTTGATTGTGACACCATTGCCAGTGCAGAAGCACCGATGATAGCGATCAGTATGAAACTGGACGCAGACACTGTGAATGAGCTACTGGCTAAAACCTATTTTGAAAATTACCAGTTTAAGCCACTGACCACTGGAATGAGTGTGATCGAATATGATCAGGCCATTTCGAGTGTGCTGAATCGTTTATTACAGACATTGACCTCGGAACAGGATGTGCTGGTTTTAGGCGAGCAGATTAAACGAGAATTGCTTTATCGAGTGATACAACATGCAGGTGCAGATGCCTTAAAAGGTTTGGTGGCACAAGGCAATCTCAGACCCATTTATAAAATCTGCGAGTATATCCAACATCACTTTACCGAAAAGCTCACTGTAGACATGCTGGCAGAGCAAGCCAATATGAGTACCTCTGCATTTCATAAAGCCTTCAAACAGGTGACACAACATTCGCCTTTGCAATATTTAAAAGTCGTCCGGTTGCATAAGGCAAAACAATTGTTGCAAAACGCAGACCAAAGTGTAGCTCAAGCGGCTTATGCTGTTGGATATCAGAGCTCTTCTCAATTTAGCCGAGAATTCAAAAAGCAATTTGGTTTTCCTCCAAAGCATGCCGATACTAATACTCAAATGGAGTCATGATTAAATGAATCAAAATAGCGTAGAACAAATGAAATATATCGAAATTACACAAGCGGGTGGTCCAGAAGTATTACAAGTGACTCAAGGCCCTCGACCAGAGATCAAAGCAGATGAAGTGCTCATTGAAGTCTACGCAACAGGAATCAACCGACCAGATATCTTACAGCGCCAAGGATTATATCCGATGCCAAAAGGCGTTACGCCTATTCCCGGATTGGAAGTATCAGGAGTGGTCACACAAGTAGGTACTCGAGTCACTCAGTTTAAAGTGGGTGATAAAGTCTGCGCACTCACCAACGGCGGTGGCTACGCTGAATATTGTGCCGTACCCGCCAATCAAAGCTTGAAGATTCCAAAAAATCTCAGTTTTGTTGAGGCTGCTGCGATTCCCGAAACTTATTTCACCGTCTGGGCAAACCTGTTCCAGATTGGTCAATTAAAGAAAGATGAAACCGTGCTGATTCATGGCGGTGCCAGTGGGATTGGTTCAACCGCAATCAGCTTGTGTCATGCCATGGGCATTAAAAACTTCTCCACGGTGGGGAGTGATGACAAAGTTGAAAAATTATCTGCTGTGTCACAGGTCATTAACTACAAAACTCAGGATTTTGAAAAAGAAGTTCTGGCACTGACTGACGGGCAAGGCGTAGATGTGATTCTGGATATTATCGGTGCGTCTTACTTCAACCAGAACCTGAGATTGTTAAAGCGTGATGGTCGACTGGTGATTATTGGCTTTATGGGCGGGCGTAAAGTTGACGGCTTTGATATACAGGAATTAATGCTCAAACGTGCAGTGGTTACTGGCTCAACCATGCGTGCCAGAACCAACCAAGAAAAGGCTAAAATTACTCAGGATCTTGAACAGTTTGTCTGGCCTTTGATTGAAGCAGGGCAATGTAAGCCAATAATTTATAAAACTTTCGCCTTTGAAGATGTCGCGCAGGCACACCAATGTCTGGAAAGTAGTCAGCATACTGGCAAGGTGGTACTCGAAATTAAGTCTTAATTTGCCTGATTATGTTCATTCCATGCCTGTTCGTACTCAGTCCTTGAGTATGGCAGGTTGCTCACGCAATATGCTTATAAATAAAACGATGCAATGAGGAAACTTGAAATGACAACAAATACCGATGATCGTAATCCAACACCAGACCGTGCGGAAGATAACGCATTCTTTCCATCGCCGTATTCATTGAGCCAGTATACTTCTGCTAAAACGGATTATGATGGTACAACCTATCCACAGCCGTATCAGGGCGATAAAAAGATTCTGATGATCGCGACAGACGAACGTTATATCTTGATGCAAAATGAAAAATTCTTTTCTACCGGAAATCACCCCGTGGAAATGCTATTGCCCATGTTCCATCTGGATAATGCAGGTTTTGCCTTTGACGTGGCAACACTGTCAGGCAATCCGGTCAAGCTGGAAATGTGGGCGATGCCCAACGAAGAACAAGTGGTATTAGACACCTATAAAAAATATGAGAAACAGCTCAAAGCCCCCTTAAAACTCGCTGATGTACTCGAACAAGCCTTAAGTGCTGATTCACCTTATGCAGGTATTTTCATCCCAGGTGGACATGGTGTACTGGCGAAGATTCCACAAAGCACCGAAGTCAAAGCATTATTAAAGTGGACGCTTGCCAACGATAAATATGTAATTACGCTATGTCATGGACCAGCAGCTTTACTTGCTGCAGCGGTTGATGAAAATCCACAAGACTATATTTTCAAAGACTATCAGCTTTGTGTTTTTCCTGATGCTTTAGATAAAGGCGCGAATATTGATATTGGTTATATGCCAGGACAACTGCCGTGGCTGGTGGGTGAAAATCTGCAAAAGCTTGGCGTTAAAATCTTAAACACAGGAATTACAGGTCAGGTGCACCAGGACCGGAAATTACTGACGGGTGATAGTCCGCTGGCTTCCAATAACCTAGGCAAATTGGCAGCAAGCACTTTATTGGCCGATCCAGAGCTACGTTAATTGCTTGAGATCAAAAATGAAAGCCTGACATCTAATGTTGGGCTTTTTTAACTTTTAAATCTACATAGCTGTATCAATTGTCAATTTACTGACAATCTCTATTATGACTTAAGGTTAAAGTCACTCACATGGATGTGAACTGAACAGGATGTTAAATGAAAATATGTATTTATGGTGCGGGTAATATTGGTTGCTATCTGGGTGGTCGACTGGTCGCTGCAGGATGCAATGTCCAGTTGATTGTCCGCCCCAAAATTCGCCAGCAATTACAACAATACGGCCTGACCGTTTCGGACTATCTTGGGTATCAACACACCATTGCAGCAGACCAGTTGCAACTGAGTGATGATCCACAGCTTGCAGCGCAAGCAGATATTATTTTTGTCTGTGTTAAATCGGCTGCCACTGAGCAAGTTGCGCATGAGTTAAAATCTGTTTTAACAAACAAGACCTTAATGATCAGTTTTCAAAACGGCTTGGCGAATGCGGATATCTTAAAAACAATCCTGCCCAACCAAACCATTCTTGCAGGCATGGTTCCTTTTAATGTCGCGGCTTTGGGAAATGGTAGATTTCATCAAGGTACAGAAGGAACTCTATATACCCAGCAGCACGAGCCAATGCATGAATTGATAAGTGCATTTAAAACTGCTGGATTGGAAATTAAACTTGCATCTGATATGCAGGCAGTACAATGGGCCAAGTTAATTCTTAATCTGAATAATTCAGTGAATGCCTTGTCACAACTTCCTTTAAAGCAACAGCTTTCTATTCGGGGATATCGTCAATGTCTGGCAATGGCACAAATGGAAGCGTTAAAACTGCTTAAAATTGCAGGAATTAAACCTGCTCAACTCACTGCTTTGCCAGCGCAGATTGTTCCTAGGGTATTAAGCCTGCCAGATTTTATTTTTAATGTGTTCAGCAAAAATATGTTAGCAATTGATCCGCTGGCACGCTCATCGATGGCCGATGATCTCATGGCAGGGCGAAGCACAGAAATTGACTGGATTAATGGGGAGGTTGTTGGTTTAGCACAACAACTCAATTTGAAAGCACCAGTCAATGCCAAGCTGATTCAATTGATTAAACAGGCTGAAACATCGCCCAAGGCATGGTCAGCACAAGCGCTTAAACAACAGCTAGAAGTCGCGTAATTTAAATAGCGTATCACTGAAAATCAGTCATACGCTAGTGGTGATAATAAGTACTTAAGACTTTTCAGTCACGGGTGGACCAAAGCGGGTGATCAAAATGCCAAAGATCGTTGCGAAGATATACATAAAGATAGAATACACCGCGGCTGGCATCGCAATGGTTGTACTGGCCATGATGGTAAGCGCAATGGTCATGGCAAGAGTACTATTATGAATGCCGATTTCAAAGGCACAGGCACGGGCCTGATAGGAACTGATGCCAAACAATCGGGGAACAAAATAACCGACCGCCAGACTAATGGCACAAAATAATGCGGTGGCGAAACCGATTTGTCCCAAATATGCCAGTAGATTCTCTTTTTCTGTAAAAATCGCCCCAGCAATGATGATAAGCAGGAAAACAATCGCAAAAATGCGGACTGGCCGATTTAACTTTTCTGCGATATGCGGCGCAAAATGACGCACCAGCATACCGATTGCTACTGGTACCAAGATAATCAGGAAAACTTGTAGAATTTTAGAAAACTGTAGTCCAAGCTGCTGCCCTTCATTCATAAAGTGCAAAATGGAGAAGTTGACAATAAAAGGTAAGAACAGGGCTGCCACTAATGCATTAATGGCGGTCAAACTGATGTTTAAAGCAATATCGCCTTTATATAAGTAACTGAACAGGTTCGCAGTCGATCCACCGGGTGAGGCAGCCAGCAGCATTAAACCGACAGCAAGTAATGGAGGAAGCGCCAGTAGTTTACAAATCAGGAATGCAATCCCGACCAATAAAACCAACTGGCAAAATAGGGCGATGATGACCGCTTTGGGGTGTTTGGTGACACGGGCAAAATCTTTTAAAGTGAGTTCCAAGCCCAAACCAGCCATGACAATCGCAAGTGCGATGGGTAAGAAAAGGGTGATTAATCCAGAATCCATTACTATTTATTCCTTTGGGTTAAATTTATATTAAAAAAATTTATATATTATTGACTATAAAAGTATCCACTCTATATTTTTTTGATGCATTTGGCATAATTAAGCCAATACAACAATTACCACACAAATAAATCCAATCATTATCAACTATAAATAACCAATTAATAAATTTATTTTATTAATTCTAAATATTTATGCCGATTAAACAATTTATTTGTTTTTCTGTCATAAATCTGTCAAATGGATGATAAATGATTCAAAATTAGATTATAAGAAAATAAGATATAAAAATTATTTCTATTATCTTTACATTTTTACAACGTTATTTTAAATCAGTTACAAAAAGCAGATTGTGTATGCAAAATAAGCAAATGCATAGACCTGTTCTGTTCAGCAGAAAATTTTTCCTTAACTCATTTATAGTAAATATATATAGCATTAACAATAGAGTAGAACATTATAAAAAACAAATTTACACCAACAAAATAGGCCACATCTTAAATTACATCATTTTTAAATATAGTTTTTATAAGATTCGTGCTACTGACAGAAATAGAAAAAATGCATGTCAAAACGGTCAATGATATTTATTTGACTTAAGAATGATAATCAGCAGCAATTTCATCCTGTGACGATTTATTGAATAAAAACAGGTGAAGAGTTAAGTAAAAAAGATCCCAATATTTTATTGGTGAAAATAAAAAATTGAGTATGACAAATAAGCGGAATCAATATGGATAACGTCGCTCAGCTAGAAACTGACACTAATTTCCAAAGTCGAGAAAAAATAACAGGAGCAGTTTTTAGTGTGCTGCTGTTATTACTTCTCATCGGCATTATATATTATTTTTTTGTATATCGACATTATCAGTCTACCGATAATGCCTATGTTCAGGCAGATCTGACCTGGGTGATGCCGAAGATATCGGGTGAAGTCATTGAGTTGATTATTAAAGACAATCAGGTTGTTAAAAAAGGGGAAACCTTGGCAATACTGGATCATCGCGATTATCAGGCCCGTTATGATCAGGCCCGTTCTATGGTGACCTTAAAACAAGCAGCACTTGGAGTGCAGCAACAAAATGAAAAATCAGCCAAGTCATCCATCAGTGAAGCAAATAGTGGTGTTATTGCAGCACAAGCTGATCTATCCCGCTTGAAAAAAGATTTTGAACGCTATCAAGACCTGTTAAAAGATGGGGTGATTACCCGACAAAACTTTGAAGGCATTCAGTCCCAATATTTGACCGCACAGGCACAACTAAGCAAGGCGCAAGCCGCGGTCAATGCCGCAGAAGCTCAATTGGGCAGCTTGCAGGCGAGTAAAGCCCAGATTTTAGCCGATATTGAAAATGCCAATGCCAGTCTGGATCTTTATCAGATTGATCTGGCTTCCTCCAAAGTGGTCAGTCCTGTGTCTGGTAAAGTCGGTAGCCTTGCAATCCAGAAGGGATCGCGTGTCTCACCGCAAACGCGTTTGATGGCGATCATTCCAGACAAAAGCTTATATGTACAGGCCAACTTCAAAGAAACACAAATAGAAAAAATGCATATTGGCCAGCAGGTTAAACTCAAAATAGATGCCTATCCAAGCCTGACTTATACCGGAAAAATCGAAAGCTTTTCACCAGCATCAGGGGCAACTTTTTCGCTGATGCCTCCTGACAATGCAACAGGGAATTTTAACAAAGTCGTACAACGTATTCCGGTACGCATCAGTATCGATTCAAGTCCGCACATCGATCTGATTAAACCTGGCATGTCGGTCAGTGCGACCGTTGATCTCAGAACTTAAGCATAAATCAGGTATAAGTGATGAATCAGGCTATTGAAAATGAGTGGAAATTCCCCCCGAAAACCGCATGGGCCATTTTCGCTGCCATGATCTTTGGCAATTTTATGGCAATCCTTGATATTCAGATCGTCGCCAGTTCTTTAAACGAAGTTCAGGCAGGGATGAGTGCGAGCCGTTACGAGGTGACCTGGGTTCAAACGGTGTATTTGATTGCAGAGATCATTGCCATTCCAATGTCCAGTATTGTCTCGCGTGTTCTCTCGACCCGTGTCTATTACACCCTTTGTGCAGTGGGGTTTACCATTAGTTCCTTACTCTGCGCACTGGCATGGAATCTGGAAAGTTTACTGGTGTTTCGTGCGATTCAGGGCTTTATGGGCGGTGGCATGATTCCAACCTCAATGACGGCATTATATCTGCTGTTCCCTGAGGCAAAGCGTTCCTTACCGTTGGTGACCTTTGGCATGGTCAGTACCTTAGGTCCAGCAATTGGTCCAACCATAGGCGGCTGGCTCACCAATAATTTTTCATGGCACTGGATGTTCCTGATCAACATCATTCCCGGAATTATCATTGCCACCGTGATTTACTCAGGGCCCAATATTGACCGCGCTAATTATTCACTGATTAAAACTATGGACTGGCTGAGCCTGCTTGGTATGGCGATGTTCTTGGGTGGACTGGAATATTTTCTGGATGAAGGTGCTCGACATGACTGGCTTGCAGATTCGGGTGTGCGTATCGCCTTTATGGTCTGTCTGATCGGTGGCATGATTTTCTTCTCCAGAAGCTTTACTCAGCCTAAACCTTTACTCGATTTAAGCGTATTCAGGAACAAGAATTTCACCCTCAGTGCGATTACTACCTTTGTGATCGGCATGGCACTGTATGGCTTGGGCTATATGATTCCGGTCTTTCTTGGGCAGGTAAGAGAAATGAACAGTAGCCAGATTGGTCACGTCATGATGGTCACCGGCGTAGTGATGTTCTTTTTTGCCCCATTCCTTGCCTGGCTGATTCCTAATTTTGATACCCGTAAAACTGTATTCGTCGGCATGATTCTGGCGGGCTTTGGTGTATGGCTGAATTCACATCTTAGCATTCACAGCGATTATGACTTTATGTTCTGGCCACAAATTTATCGCGGAATAGGCCTGATGATCTGCCTGATTGTAGTTTCACATCTGGCCATGAGTACTTTACCGCTGAGTAAGGTCGCTGATGCCAGCGGGATTTACAACCTGATGCGTAATATTGGCGGGGCAGTGGGATTGGCGCTGATTAATTCTTCGCTGGATTGGCTGACAGCGCTACATGTCACTCAAATTAATCAGTATATGAATCCCCAGAACTGGATCTTCATCGAAAGACTGGATCAGCTTACGGCGCAATATCAGGAAGTTGGTTCAAACGCACAGCAAATTGCGCTGAGCGTGATTTATCGTGACATTCATTATCAGGCGCTGACATCAAGTTTTAATGATTTATTACGCATGCTCGCAATCATTATGTTTGTGACCGCATTTTTAACCATATTTATGGATCGGGGGAAAAAAATGAATATGTAGAAATCCAAAAACAGAGGGTAAGTTTAAACAATCAAAACAATAGGGCTTATATAAAAAAGATCCCTTTATAAAAACAACACTTAGATGAGTTTTTGAATATCTCTGTATGAGATCGGGGAACTCGCATATCTAGATGTAGAAGGTGAAGTATTATGATTAATACCACATATAAACTAATTTCAAAATTGAACCAGAAAGAACGTACCTATGGTCAATATCTTGAAAAAGAGCAAATCGATCTTGATCGCTTAAAAGTGATGTACTCGATTTATGAACAATATTATGAAAACACCAGATTTTCTATTTTTGTGGATGATTTTAAAAAGAAAAGTGGTGCAATCCTGATTTTTAATGCACAAACCAATGAGATCGTTGGTTTCTCTACCGTCGTGGTGCAACATTTCTATTTGAATGGCAAGGACTATACCGTTTTATTTAGTGGCGATACTGTTGTTTTAAGAGAGTTTTGGGGAACGCGATCACTTCAAAGTGCCATGCTCAAGCTGATGATCAAACTCAGAATCAGATATCCGTTTAATGAACTGTACTGGTTACTGATTTCTAAAGGTTATAAGACCTACTTATTACTTGCCAATAATTATTATGTGTATTACCCCAATATTAAAGATGAAAACCAGCATCTCTCTTCAGTGATTGAGCATTATTGTGAAAATTTCTTTGGCGAATATTATGATAAAGAAGCAGGATTATTAAATTTTGGCGAGGATTATCAGCCATTAAAAGGCGAAATTGCCCCGATTACGGCTGAAATGAGAGAGAAAAATCCGAATATTGATTTCTTTGAACAGAAAAATCCGACCTGGACAATGGGTACCGAGCTGCCATGTATTGGGCGTATGGGCTGGAAAGATATTGCCCGTTTTCCAGTAAAGCTGATGACAAAGCCGACCAGTAAAGGCAAATGTGAGGCACTTTCAATCTCTAAAACCAACCGTCGGGAGGCGATCCAATGAAAGCTGCTGAATGGCTGACAACCGGCTCGCATCTTATTTTAAAACAATGGTGTGATGCCTCTGATCGTAACTTTACCAAACGCTTTAATGCTTTAGAAGCGACTCAGCGTCAAATTTTGCATTCGATTTTACAGACCTCAACCTTTGCAAAAGATAAAAAAGTGCAAAATTATGAACAGTTTGTAAAATCATTCCCAGCCACGCGTTACGGCGCCTGGCGAGAAGATATCCAGCGCTATCGTGAACAAAAGCTTGCGCTTTCCAGCAGCAAGCTGGTGCGTTTTCAGCCAACCAGTGGTTCAAGTGAACAAATTAAGTTTATTCCTTATACCAAACTGTTTTTAGATCAACTCGATCATGCCATTGCTCCCTGGTTAGCCAGCATGTACCGTAAGTGTCCTCAATTGCGCGCAGGAACTCACTATTGGTCCGTGTCATGGTTGCCGGAAAGCCAGCGTGAAGTTTTAAAAGACAAAAACCTAAATGATGACAGTGCATTATTAGGCATGGGTAAACGGATCTTATCCAAGTTTACCCAAGCTGTTCCAAGTAATGTGGCCTTTGCTGCAAATGCCGATGATGCATTGTTTGCAACCATTTGTTATCTGGTGGCTAATCGAAATCTGGCCATGATCTCGGTATGGAGTCCAACCTTTGCACTACAGTTGCTGGAACGTCTGGAAGCGCTGCAACAGGAAGTGATTGAAGTGCTGGAAAGTGGATTATGGGGTATGCGCCAAAATTCGTTGAAAGACGTCACGGCACCTTATAGTCCTGAAAGTGCACAGGCCTTAATCAACAGTTCTAATGGCGAACACATTGATTTTAAGCAGCTTTGGCCAAAATTAAGTCTGGTTTCAAGTTGGGATACCGCGGGCTCTAAAGCCTGGGCTGAAAAATTAAAGCAGAGACTGCCTGATGTGCAGTTCGAGGGCAAAGGTCTGTGGGCAACTGAAGGTGTGGTGACCATTCCGTATAACGATCAATATCCATTGGCTTATCAAAGTCATTTTTATGAGTTTGAATATCTTGAGGGGGAAAAGCAGGGCCAGATTATCCCGTCATGGCAACTTAAAGTGGGTGATGTGGTGAGTCCAATCATCACGTCGGGAAATGGCCTACTGCGATATTGTCTTGATGATTGTTTGCGTGTTACCGGTTTTCTGCAACAGATTCCTTGCTTTGAGTTTCAGGGACGCCGTTTTGGTGTCGATCTGGTTGGTGAAAAGCTTGCTCCGGAAACGGCACAGCAACTGCTTTCACAACTGAACGAAACCGACTCTAAAGCCATCTCCTTGCTGGCGATTGATACCGAGCAGCAGGTTAAACCCTTTTATTGCGTTCTGTTTGAAGGGGAAATTCATCACAGTGTTAATGATGAATATATTGATCGTATTTTGCGTCAGAATTTTCATTATGAACTTGCCCGTAACTTAGGTCAGCTAGATCAACCACAGATTCGTCAAGCGCCGAATGGCTGGAATGCCTATAAAAAGCTGGTGATGTTTGATGGCATTATCGAAGGCAATATCAAGCCTGAACCCTTAAAGAAAATTACCCTGAATAGTTTGGAACAACTATGAAGAAAGGGAAGACGCAATTTAGTAAGCCGTTTTTAACGCCCACGCATCTTGTACTATGCGCGGGACTGCTATCCGCTTCAAATACAGTCAGTGCCATGACTTTAGACGAGGCTTTGTCAGCAAGTTTAAGGCATGAAAGTCAACTCGAAGTCAGCCGTTTAAGTGTCAGTCAGTCTACTGCAATGCTGGAGCAGGCTAAACAGCGGGATGGCTTAAAAGTCAATCTGGTCGGCCAACTTAATTATGAGCGGGTGGAAACACCTGCTCAGGTCATGTTTCCAACCGAAGGCAACCGCAAAGGCCGAAGTCTGCAATTACAGCTGGACTATCCCGTTTATACGTCCGGACGGTATGGTTTGGGCGTTGAAGTAGCGAAGAACCAGTTATCTGCACAGGCGCAGGGTTTATCTGACCAAAGATCGGAAACCATCCTGAATACGGTGATGGTCTATACCGATGTATTAAAGAAAAAGGCGATTTTAGAGCTACGGAAAAAGACCATGTCAAATCTGCAACGCTCGCTCTATGAATCACAACGGCGTTTTGACTTGGGTATGATTACCCGTGCCGATCTGGCCCAGGTTTTGGCCCAAGTGGCCCAAGGCCAAGCTGATATTACACAGGCTCAATCCAATCTTACCGTGAGTGAAGCACAGTTTTATCAAATTACTGGTTTAACCGCAGATAATCTTGTTGCAATCAAACAGTTGCCAACAATTCCAAACAGCGTGGATGAAGTTTTAGCGAGAACTAACCGTCATCCTGCATTGATGCGCGGCAAATATGAAAAACAGGCTGCCGAGAAACAATACGCCCTAACCAAACGGGAACTCTGGCCGACAGTCATGCTGACCAGCCGAGCAGGCAAGCAGCATGAAGCAAGTTATATCGGTTCTGAAAGTAACAATTACATGGTGGGCGTACAACTGAATGTACCTTTGTTTGATGATGGCCTGAACCGGGCCAATACTCGTAAAGCGCAGGCCGATGTCGATCTGGCTAAGCAAAAGATCCGGACGCTTGAGCTTGATTTAAATCAGCGGGCACGAACTACATATGCACAGCTGCAAAGCATTCGACAAAATAAAGAGGCACTGCAAAATGCCATAGATGCAGCATCGATTGCATTTGTCTACACCCGAAAAGAGTTCGACTTAGGCACCAAAACCACCTTTGATCTGCTCAATACCGAACAAAAACTATTGGACGTACAGACCCAAAAAACCGTCAATGAACAGGACGAAGTCGTGTATGTCTATCAACTCCTGGATCAGATGGGACAATTAAATCAGCTAGTTCCAGACCAGACGGCTACACAGGTGAATAATCAATGAAAATAAACCCACCGACATCCCCTAATCAAAACAGCTTGATTACCCGTGAAGCAACCTTGGCAGATGATCAGGCCTTGCGAGCACTGATTGCGGTGCCAATGACCACCAAAGGCGTACAAATCAGTTTTCAGCGTGAACCGAGCTATTTTAAAGCTTCAGATATTCTGTATCGACATAAGCTACATGTGGTCATTGAAGATACTGAACATCAAAAGAATGTTGCCTGTTATAGCAATGGTCATCGCCCGTGCTATGTCGATAAGGCAATACAGAATGTGCGCTATGCCAGCGATTTGCGTGTTGATCCAAACTATCGTGGTAAATCCTTAGTCAAAGTATTGGGTGCGCATGTCAAGCAGACCCTGCATGAACCTGATTTTAGCCAGATGATTATCTTTAATGATAACTATGCAGCAAGAGCAGCCATACAAACCGGAAAAAGCGGGATTCCTGATTATTATGATGAAGGCTTAATCGAAACACTGACACTAACGCATCTGGGAAACAAAAGAACAATTAAAGCGTTTTTAAATCACAGGACTGAAACTGAGAGGGGGGAGATTAAAACATGTCAGGCTCGACCCGAACATATTACCGCAATGAACCGGTTTATTGCCGAAATGTCGCAGCATTATAATTTTATCCCGGCTTATAATTTCGCAGAGTTGCATGCAGGGCACCCTTATTTTTCGGGTCTACAACTCTCGGATTTTCAGCTTTATTTTCAAGATGGAAAACTTGTGGGGATGTTTGGATTATGGGATCAACATACCATTAAACAGACCAAAATCCTGCATTACAGTTCAGTGATTGGCCTCGTACGTCCAATCTATAATGTATTGACCAAAGTGACTAAAGGCATGCCTTTGCCTAAACTTGGCGACTCGGTGAGATATCATGTGTTACATAGCCTGTTGTGCCATCCCCAGCAGTTAGCACTGCATCATTCAATGCTTGAAGATGCACAGAAAATCTCTAAGCAGCGAGGTGTAGGAGTTGTGAGCTTTACCTTGTCGCATCAAGATCCTCGTTTTCAGCTCAATCAGTTTTACAAAGGTGAACGCTTAACAGGCATGCACGGTTTTATTAGTTTTCAGGGTGATCCACGTCCCAAATTTAATAAGCATCTAATTCCGTATTTAGAAGTTGGACGTATTTGATTTAAATCATAAAAAGTTCCTCAATTTTTTAGGCTTTGAGGAACTTTTTATATTTAATACGTGGATTCTGTTTTCAGGTTTTAAGTATAATCAACAATTTAATCAAATACCATTCCAATAGTTCTAATGCAATCCTTGTTCATTATAAAACATATAATTATTTAAAATAAAAAACCCACCTTTATTATTTGTTTCTTAGGTTAATAAATTCAACCCAAAAAGATAAAAATTGTATTTATTTAGCTATAATTTAAATTATTTTGTTGTTTGTTTATTATTTTTATTTAGTTTAAGCATTGTTTCGAATATTTAAAATAATATCGGAATGGTTTTATTTTCTAATTAAGGATAGATATCGATGAAAAGTAGTAGTTCAAATTTAACAAACCGTCTTTCGCCAACGATTGATACTCCAAATACAGGAGTTATTATAACAGGAGGTGCATCAGGCATTGGTTTAGCTTCAGCTCGAGCTTTAGCGTCGGTAGGTCGTCCTGTCGCAATTTGGGACATTAATCAAAAAAAAGCTGAAAAATGTGCAGAGGAGATTTCTGCAGAGTTTTCTACACCCGCAATCGGTATTGGTATCGATATAATACAAACAGAAAATTATGAAGAGGCTATTAATTTAAGCCGAAAGGCCATGGTAACAATAGGGGGACTGGTTCATTCCGCTGGAATAGTCGACAATGGTTCACTTGAAGGAATCACTTTAGACTCATGGGCAGCAGGGATGAATACCCATTTACGGCCGTTAGCCCTTTTAGTACAAAAATTGTATAAGGATTTTAGCCTTAATCAAAACTCTGCTGTCGTAGCAATTACATCAATTAACGCAACGCTTGGTAACGCCGTAAATCCAATTTATAGCGCTGCAAAAGGAGGAATGTTATCTTTGGTCAGATCATTAGCGGATCGACTGGCACGTGATGGCATTCGAATAAATTCTATTTCACCTGGTCAAATCCGTACTCCCATGGTCCAATCATCGATTGAGGTATTGCCAGAAAATTTTTTCGAGAAGCGTATTTTACTGGAACGTCTTGGCGAACCAGAAGAAATTGGTCGAGTTGTACGATTCTTATTGTCAAATGAAGCAAGCTATATTACTGCCGCTGAAATCGTAGTCGATGGTGGAAACATTTCTTCACAACGTGGCTAAATTTTAAAAACTCTGTATCTCCATACAGGGGCTACAGAGTTTTCTTTTTTATAACCATTTAAAAACCGAGTGTAAGAATGTGGTATTGCGGATATTCGTCACCTCTTATCAACCTGTATGCGGTTGATAAATCTAAAAAAATAATATTGACACTATATTAATAAAGCTTGTTTCCATTTTAACGGGAAATCCGCTACATTTTTATTAGTGTTATGGGATTCTGTAATAAGTAATTTTGAACTTAATTTCAAGCTACGTTCGGCACAAACTAATGAAAGTTTTCATATATTTTGCGAAATTAAGAAATAAACATTAGATAATCAAAAAAAATCTAATTCTTTATTAATGAATATCTTCAATAAAGATGCGTATTTCGTCATGAATACGGACCAAACAACTAAACTTGTGAAATTAGAAAACGTCGAAATTCTAAATAAAAAAGATAAATCATAAAATTAAAAAAGTACTAGTTAAAATTAGCAAGATGAGGGATCAACCTCTCAATTTTGATAAAAGTCTAATTCCATATTTAGAAGTGGGACGCATTTGAGTCATAAAAAAATTCCTCAAGCGATTTAAAGCTTGAGGAGTTTGCTAGGTGTAATGTGTAAATTATGCTTTCAGACCTTTAGCATACTCAACCAGTTGATCTATCACCGTTCCCCAACCTTCAAAGAAACCCATGTCTTCGTGTTGTTGACGAGTTTCAGCAGTACGGTGTCTGGCAATTGCGGTATATTTGGTTGCACCATCGCCTGCATCTTCAAGCAACAGAATTGCGGTCATAAATGGATTTTCAGCAGGTTTCCAGTCTTCTGTATAGGTATCGGTAAAGACCAGTTTTTCGTCTTCAATCACTTCCAGATAAACCCCTTCATTTTTGATTTCATTACCATCAACATCAAAGATGGTATTGAACTTTCCACCCACTCTTAAATCAATTTCACAGGCTTTAATCGAGTGAGGGCGAGGAATAAAAAAGTGTTGAATATGTTCGGGCGTGGTCCAGCATTCCCAGACCAGCTCACGCGGAACATCTATCACTCTTTCTAGTTTTAAATCAGTTTTTGGATCTAGTTTCATTTTCTCTTTTCCTTTTTAATTCGAGTGCATAACGATCAAATTGATTAAGTCTTTGTTCCCAGATTGCCCGTTGTTCACTTAACCAATTTTGCATGGGGGTGAAAGCTTCGGGTGCCAGAGCACAAGTTCTGATTCGTCCATTTTTTTCTGAATGAATAAGTCCTGCTTGTTCTAATTTATTTAAATGTTTTAGAAAAGATGGCAGGGCCATGTCATGTTGTTCAGCCAGTTCGGTGATCGATGCTGCCCCAAAAGACAGTCGCGTTAAGATATCTCTACGCGTTGGATCACTGAGAGCACTGAATAACACATCGAGTTTAGAATCATACTTAGCCATAGAGCTAAGTGTTGCGCACAAAATAGACAGCTGTCAACAAAAAACTTAGCTAATAAGCTAAGTTTTTATTGCTCTATTTTTCTTGTTTATTGGTTAAAATAACCCCAATGAAACTTAGACTACCACCCACCAGCATTGACCAGGTGATGGGTTCCTTCAGAATCAGAAATGCCAGTAAGACTGCAAATACAGGCACCAGATTATTAAATACAATTGTTCGTGATGCTCCAATCCTGTGAATCGCCTCGGCATACCAGATAAATGCCAAGACTGTCCCAAAAGCACCTAAATAAAGAATGGATAGCCAACTGCTCCACGAAATATCCATCAACCCGCTAGAACGTAATTCTGGCCATGCACTGAGTAAAAGAAAACCTGTACCCCATAGTACCGAATAGGTGGTCATAGTTAAGGCAGGGGCGTGGGTCTGTTTAAAACAAATCGTATAAATGACCCAGCTCAAGACTGCACCGCACATCATCATTTCACCCGTCCCAAAAGATTGAGTGAAGGCAGCAAAAAATTCACCTTTACTCACCACGATAAGTGTGCCGATTAAAGCGAGACATACACCTAAATAATTTATTCTTTGTAGCCTTTCCTGAAAGAATATCCGCATCGCCAAGATGGTTAAAATAGGGGATAAGCTCACAAATAGTGCAGTTCGACCTGCTTCAATTCTGGATAAGGCAGCAAAGAAAAATAAGTTATAAGCAAATACCCCCGTCAATCCCATCAAGATGGCCAAGATATGTTGTTGTACAGAAAGGTGAGGAAATCCTCCCGTGTTTTTCAATAAGATCAAGACCAGTAAGATGACAGCAAAGCCAAAGCGTAATAATGCAGATAGGGTTGGGGAGAGTTCCGCTGTAATAATGCGTCCTGCAATGAAGGTACCACCCCACATTAAGGCAACACAGATCAGCTTCAAATAAACAGTGGAACTCGAAAGAGAAATGGCTAAATGACGCATGAAATTTTTAATCAATATAGAATTGAATCAAATCGTAAAACTAATTTATTTTTATAGTAAAATGAGCTTTTACTCATGAATGCATCATGATGACGCTGACCCAACTCGAAATATTTTCCAAGCTCGCGGAACTAAAAAATTTTACGCATACTGCACAACTACTGAATATTTCACAGTCAGCGATTTCGCATGCACTTAAATCGTTGGAAAAGAAGTGGCACACTCAACTGTTTTATCGAAATAACAATGAAGTCGAGCTGACTGCTGCAGGACAACGCTTACTGCCTTATGCGAATGAAATCCTGACTGTTGCTCACATGATTCAGCAGGAAGTGATGGATCTCAAAGGTCTGAAAACGGGAACCTTGAGGATCGGATCCTTTGGAGCATCTTCTTCCAATGTGCTGATCCCGCTGATTTTAAAACAGTTTGCACAGCACTATCCTGAGGTTGAGGTACTGGTGATGGAAGGAACTGATAAAGACGTATTGCAGTGGATAGATGAACGCAAAGTTGATCTTGGGTTTGTGGTACTGCCTGAAACCCGCTTTGATAGTTTTGCTTTGCTGGAGGATATCTTTGTTGCGTTATTGCCAAACGATTTAGAGATCGCACAAAAGTCAGCGATACAATTACAAGAGCTGCTTGATCATCCTTTTATTATGACCAGTGCGGGCAGTCAAAACCATGTCATGGAACTGTTTAAGGCTGCACAACTCACCCCACAAATTAAGTATAACTTGTCGCAAATCATGTCGATTTTAAATATGGTCAATCAGGGTGCTGGCGTTTCGATCGTGGCAGATTTAGCACTCGACACAAATATTCTTTCGCTTTACCCCAATGTGGTCAAACGCCCATTATCACCCAACATCAAGCGTTCTATTGGCCTGGCAGTAAAGAATAAACAGCAGATGTCACCGACTGCAAAAGCCTTTGTTGAGCTTGCCGTGCAACTCTAAGTTTGGGTCAGTATGCTAAAACCTGCTTAATTGTTCATAAATAGGCTAGAAAAACAGACAAAAGTTATCAATTACACAAAATACTTCTATAATAGCGCCCATCAATACTAAGGTCAGTGTTTAGATAGAGTCATAAGACTACCTTAGCCACAGTTTTTTAAGTCTATTTGTGATCCACGATTCGGCTTATCGATTATTATTTTCAATCTTATGTACTTGCAACACATAAGAATATTTAGGTGCTCGCATGGAAATCAAGGTTAATTATCTCGACAATCTTCGACAAGAGGCGAAGTTTGATGACTTTACGGTAATCGCCGATCAGCCGATTCGTTATAAAGGCGATGGTTCTGCACCAGGCCCATTTGATTATTTCCTTGCTTCATCTGCGTTGTGTGCAGCTTATTTTGTCAAAGTGTATTGTGCTGCACGTGATATTCCAACAGACAACATCCGTTTATCTCAGAACAATATTGTTGATCCTGAAAACCGCTACAAACAGATTTTTAAGATTCAGGTTGAATTACCCGCTGATATTTCTGAAAAAGACCGTCAGGGCATCTTGCGTTCAATCGATCGCTGTACGGTCAAGAAAGTGATCCAGACCGGTCCAGAGTTTGTGATCGAAGAAGTTGAAAGCATTGATGCCGATGCACAAGCCTTATTGATGCCAAGCCTTGCTTCGGAAAGCAGCACCTATATCGCAGGTAAAGACCTGCCATTAGAAGAGACGATTGCCAATATGTCAGGGATTCTGGCAGGCCTAGGCATGAAGATTGAAATCGCATCTTGGCGCAATATCGTACCGAATGTGTGGTCTTTGCATATCCGTGATGCACAATCGCCAATGTGCTTTACCAATGGTAAAGGCTCAACCAAAGAAAGTGCTTTGGCATCGGCTTTAGGTGAGTTCATTGAACGTTTAAACTGTAACTTCTTCTATAACGACCAGTTCTGGGGTGAGGACATTGCCAATGCAGAATTTGTACATTATCCAGATGAGAAATGGTTTAAACCGGGTCCAAATGGCGAGTTACCAAAAGAGATTTTGGATGAATATTGTCTCGAAATTTATAATCCGGATGATGAGTTACTCGGTACGCATTTATACGACACCAACTCAGGGAATACAGCACGTGGTATTTGTTCATTGCCATTCATACGCCAATCTGATGATGAAATTGTCTATTTCCCATCGAATCTGATTGAGAACTTATATCTCAGTAACGGGATGAGTGCGGGCAATACCTTGGCAGAAGCTCAGGTTCAATGCTTATCGGAAATTTTTGAACGTGCGGTTAAACGTGAAATTCTGGAAGGCGAAATTGCATTACCAGACGTACCGCGAGAAGTATTGGCCAAATACCCAAGTATTGTGGCAGGGATCCAAGGTTTAGAGGAACAAGGATTTCCAGCCCTTGTCAAAGATGCGTCATTAGGCGGTCAATTCCCGGTGATGTGTGTGACGTTAATGAACCCACGTACAGGCGGTGTATTTGCCTCATTTGGTGCACACCCAAGCTTGGAAGTGGCATTAGAGCGTAGTTTGACTGAATTATTGCAAGGCCGTAGTTTTGAAGGTTTAAACGATTTACCGCAACCGACATTCCAAAGCAATGCAGTCACTGAACCAAATAACTTTGTTGAACACTTTATTGATTCAAGCGGCTTGGTCTCTTGGCGTTTCTTTAGTGCCAAATCGGATTATGACTTTGTGGAATGGGACTTCACCAATAACGGTGAAAATTCAAATGCTGAAGAAGCAGCAGAATTGTTTGGCATCCTTGAAGAAATGGGCAAAGAAGTCTACATGGCGGTATATGAGCACTTAGGTGCAACCGCATGCCGTATCTTGGTGCCTGATTATTCTGAAATCTATTTGGTTGAAGATCTGATTTGGGACAATACCAACCGAGCGATCTTATTCCGTGAAGACATTCTCAATCTACATCGTTTAGATAACGAGCAGTTGGAGGCCTTGGTTGAGCGTTTAGAAGAATGCGAACTGGATGATTACACCGAAATCACCACCTTGATCGGGATTGAGTTCGATGACAATACGGTCTGGGGACAATTAACCCTGCTTGAATTGAAGCTGTTGATCTATCTTGCTTTAGAGCAGTTTGAAGAAGCGAAAGAACTGGTTGAGACTTTCTTGCAATACAATACCAACACGGTAGAACGTGGTTTGTTCTATCAATGCATGAATGTGGTGTTAGAAGTCTTACTCGATGATGAAATGGAGCTTGAAGACTACGATGCCAATTTCCGCCGTATGTTTGGCAATGAGCGTATGGATGCTGTAGTTGGTTCTGTTGAAGGTACGGTCCGTTTCTATGGCCTCACCCCAACCAGTATGAAACTGGAAGGGCTTGACCGTCATTTACGTCTGATCGACAGCTATAAAAAATTGCATAAAGCACGTGCTAAGGCAGTCGGTTTAAATGGCTAAAACTCAATAAATATTGCTTTAAAAAGTGCATGTTGATCATGCACTTTTTTTATTTAGAACTTATAAAATTTTGTTTTTGAGTCACTCAAAATTTTAATCAATTGATGGCTTGACCTTGCAATTATTGGAAGGACTACAGTGTCTTTCATAAAGGTAACTGGGCCGCATGAGATAGAAACCCTCATCTATTGACGGTGTCACTTCCTTTATTTTCATCCATATAGCATGTCAATCACAGCTGAAATGAATGTGATGCTGCTGAATAGAAAGGAAACAATAATGAGTGAACAACAATCGGCAATAACGCCTAACCCAAATGATTCAAGTGATATTTATAGTCTCTCTACGCGTGCTTATATGGAACTAAGCAGCCGTATGCATATTGATATGCCAATCAATTACACCGGCAATGCCGACATCGACTTTATGCGTGGAATGATTCCACATCATCAAGTGGTAGTAGATATGGCCAAGGTCGCCTCGAAATATTGTTATGATCCAGAAGTTCGCATGCTGGCAAAAAACATTATGTTGGCACAAGAGATTGAAATTAAAGTGATCAATGCTTGGTTGCAACGGCATCTATTATAAAGCCTTCGATCTTCTTCTTGATTTGTAGTTCCATCCATAAAAGGCTGAATCAAAACAGCCTTTTATTAATTACAGCTTTTCGGAATTAGATAGAAAGGTAGCGATTATGCCGAAGATAACCGTGCTCCCGCATGAAAAAATCTGCCCAGAAGGCAGTATTCTAGACATTAAAAAGGGTGCAAACCTGTGTAGAACTTTACTCGATCATGGGATTGAAATTGAACATGCCTGTGACCTTTCAGGAGCCTGTACCGCCTGTCATGTCATTATTCGAAACGGCTTTGAAAGTTTGCAGGAAATGGATGATGTTGAAGCAGACCTGCTTGATCGTGCTTGGGGGTTAAGTCCAGAGTCTAGACTGTCCTGTCAGGTGAATATTCAGGATCAGTCTTTGGAAATAGAAATCCCCAAATACACGATCAATTATGTTTCCGAAAAGAAGGAATGATTAGATGAAATATTGTTTATTTTAATGTGTAAAACGCTTGACCTTACCATTATTGTAACCTTTATAGTGTGTTTATCTTCTTAAATAACTGAATGGAGTTTTATGATGGAATTTCATGTCGAAAATATGACCTGTGGTGGCTGTGCACGTGGCGTAACCCGTGCGATCCAAGCGGTAGATGCCAATGCAAAAGTCATTACAGATCCACCAAATCGCAGTGTTAAGGTTGAAACGACAGCATCACAACAACAAGTGGTCGAGGCTTTATCTGAAGCAGGTTTTCCACCACGTTAATTCTGTTGCTGAATCAAAAGCGGCTAAAACAGCCGCTTTTTTGTGTCAAAAGAATGGATAAAAAATAAAAGGCGATCACAAGATCGCCTTTTATTGTGTTCTATTTGCGCCCAGTGAGTGGAGACAGCGAGAGCAGATCATTATGATGATGGATGTCCTTGATTTCATGACTTGGCTCTTTTAAGCCTTCCAGAATCGGACAGTCGGGACGATTATCACCCGCACAACAATCGACTAAATTCTGGAGTGTCTGTGCCATTTGCTGCAGGTCTTGGATACGCTCTTGCAACTTTTGGATATGTGCCTGAGCCAGTTGTTTTACATCGGCACTTTGCCGATTGCGGTTATTCCATAAATCCAGTAAATCGGTGATTTCCGTAACCGAGAAACCCAGTTCACGACTGCGTTTGATAAATTTCAAACGTTCCACGTCATTGTCTGAATAAGAACGATAGCCTGCATTGCTGCGTCCTGCCGCAGGAATCAAACCAATTTGCTCGTAATAACGAATCATCTTGGCGGTTACACCTGAAGCTTGAGAAACTTTACCAATATTCATAAGGTTCTCCATTAGCCTTTATGCACAGACGGCGATTGGAAACGACGTAAACGTAGCGCATTACCCAGTACAAATACACTTGAAAGTGCCATCGCACCCGCGGCAAAAATCGGCGACATCAGGATACCATAAGCAGGGTATAACACACCCGCAGCCACTGGTATCAATAGGGTATTGTAGGCAAAAGCCCAGAACAGGTTCTGCTGAATATTGCCAATGGTTGCCTTAGATAAGGCAATTGCATTTGCAACACCTTGCAAGTTGCCAGACATCAATACCACATCCGCAGACTCAATCGCCACGTCTGTACCAGTGCCAATTGCAAGGCCGACATCTGCTTGAGCCAGTGCTGGTGCATCATTGATCCCATCCCCAACAAAGGCAATATTGCCATATTTTGCTTTCAGTTCCTGCACGGCATTAACTTTACCTTCAGGTAGCACTTCGGCAATCACTTCATCAATCCCAAGTTGTTTGGCAATGGCATGTGCGGTACGGGCATTGTCACCGGTAATCATCGCCACTTTTAGACCCAGTTGATGTAGCGCTTGAATAGCAGCAGGTGTGGTGTCTTTGATTGGATCGGCAACTGCAATAATTCCTGCCAAAGCACCATCAATTGCCACATAAAGCGGAGATTTGCCTTCATCACCCAAACGTTGTGCCGTATGGGAAAATGGGGTGATATCCAGACCAAGTTGAATCATGTAACGGTCTGCACCGATATAGATGTTCTGGCGTTCATTTACAGTGGCATTGACACCCATCCCAGTGACTGAATCAAAGCGGTCAACCTTTGGCAAATCTAAACCTTCATTTTTTGCCGCATCGACAATTGCTTTGGCAATTGGATGTTCAGACAGTGACTCCACTGCGGCAACAAGACTGAGCACATCATTGCGTTCAAAGCCCGGTGCCACTTCAAAATCAGTCAGTACGGGATGACCTTCGGTCAAGGTGCCTGTTTTATCAACGGCAACCACTTGGGCATCTTTTAACAGCTGTAGTGCTTCACTCTTACGGAACAGGATACCCAGTTCTGCGCCACGTCCGGTACCGACCATAATCGAAGTCGGAGTTGCCAAGCCCATGGCACATGGACAAGCAATAATCAGTACAGCTACGGCGTTGACCAGTGCAAAAGTTAAAGCAGGTGATGGGCCAAAAATCAGCCATACGAGGAAGGTGAGTAAAGCGGCAATCATCACTGCGGGTACAAACCATAAGGTCACTTTGTCGACCACGGCTTGAATCGGCATTTTAGAACCTTGTGCCTGCTCGACCAGACGGATAATCTGTGCCAGCATGGTGTCGCCACCGACAGCGACCGCTTTAAAACTTAAAGTTCCGTTCTGGTTAATGGTTCCACCCACCACTTGGCTGCCAATGTTTTTCTCAACAGGAATCGGCTCACCCGTAATCATCGATTCATCGACAAAGCTTTGGCCTTCAATGACTTCACCATCGACAGGAATTCTTTCACCCGGTTTTACAATGACAAAATCGCCCGCAAGCACTTGATTGATTGGAATATCAATAACCTGATGATTACGAGAAACATGGGCAACTTTGGCCTGTAAGCTGACTAAACGTTGAATGGCTTCGGAAGTACGTCCTTTGGCTTTGGCCTCGAGAAAACGACCGAGTAAAATCAAGGCTACAATCACAGCGGCTGCTTCGTAATAAACATTCACCGTGCCTGCAGGTAGTAACTGTGGTGTAAAGGTTGCAACCAGTGAAAATAGATAAGCCGCCAGTGTACCGACTGCCACCAAAGAGTTCATATCGGGTGCTAAACGAACTAAAGCGGGAAGACCTTTAAGATAAAAACGACGCCCCGGAATAATCAGGACTAAGCTGGTTAAAACGAATTGTAAGTACCAACTGTTTTGCATCCCAATGCTTTGTTCAATCAGTTGATGGACACCTGGAATCAAGTGCGAACCCATTTCCAAGATAAACACAGGCAATGCTAGAACTGTGGCAATAATCAGGTCGCGTTTGAGTTCTGCACGTTCTTGGTCCTTTTTCTCCAGTTGTTCAGTTTGGTCTGGCGTAGCAGCCTGAATTGCTTTGGCATCGTAACCCGCCTTATCAATTGCGGCGATCAGGCTTTCAATACTGGCTGTACCTGTTACAGTAGCGCGTTCTGTTGCTAAATTGACGTTGGCAGTGCTTACGCCATTCACCGCATTTAAGGCTTTTTCTACCCGACTGACGCAGGAAGCGCAGGTCATGCCTTCAATAGAGAGTTCTACTGTCGATGCAGGAACATCATAACCTGTTCGTTCAATGGCCTGAATCAGCACTTGTCGGTCTACGGGCTTGGCAAGTGTGATATCGGCACGTTCTGTGGCTAGATTCACTGACGCAGACTGAACGCCGTCGACTTTTTTGAGTGCTGTTTCGACACGTCCAACACAACTGGCACAGGTCATGCCTTCTACCTGAAGTGAAACTTTTATATTTTGAGCATCTGTATTTGTTTGCGTTTCCATAAGTTATACCTATAGCGCTAATCTGATTGCTTCAAGCATAGACCTTAACATTATGGGAAGGTCAAGAGGGGATTTTCAATATGGACTATTTTATTGCTTAAGCCAGACAAATTATTCGTTTTGATCAAAATTTAACAAGCAAGCGAAGTGATGTTGGAATAAAACCGACTGTTTTAAATGATAATATTTTATCGTCAGCGAAAGGATTTGAATAAAAAAAATCGGAAAAAGGTTGTGCAATCATCGATCGACCATTTGGCTATTGAACAAATGGTCGATCACCCTAGATTAGGCTTTATGACAAGAATCTGGCTTGTAGGGCAGTGGCTGTCGCAAAAATCTTCTGATATCCCTGTGGTAAAATTCGTTGCAATACATCGACTGCTTTTGCGTCAGCACCAATCAGTAAACGACGTTTATTTTTCAGTACAGCAGTGAGAATCTGTTGGGCTGCCTGCTCTGCAGGTGTTCTCAATATCTTGTCAAAAGCATCCTGACTTTTTAGCGGGTCCATTCCCAGAATCTCAACACTGTTGTTAATACGCGCTGCTTTGGCAATATTGGTGCGGATGCCTCCCGGATGTATACAGGTTGCACTGACTCCACAACCTTGTAGATCAAGTTCCTGACGTAAGGACTCGGTAAAACCGCGAACTGCAAATTTACTGGCATTATAAGCACTTTGCGTCGGTTGTGCGGTCAACCCGAACATGCTGGAGACATTGATCACATGTCCGTCACCACTTTGTTTCAGGTAAGGTAAAAACTCTTTGGTACCATACACGACGCCCCAGAAATTAATCCCGATCAGCCATTCCAGATCTTCATAGCTGACACCTTCTGCGGTACTGCCCATGGCAACGCCTGCATTATTAAAGATCAGATTGACTTGCTGATGCTGCTCAACAATTTTTTTCGCCCAATCTGCCATTTCCTGACGCTTGGCCACGTCAACCACCTGCGTGGTGACTTTGACAGGATAGGTTTTTAACAAGTTTTGGGTCTTGGCTAGCCCCAATTCGTTGACATCTGATAAAGCCAGATGACAACCTTGTTTTGCCAATGCAACGGCAAGGGCTTGACCAATACCTGAACCCGCACCTGTTATCGCAGCCACCTTATTCTTGAATGTTTTCATTTAAACCGCCATTTGTTGTTCTAAAGCTTGTGCCTGCCCTTGAGGATGAGATGACCGGGTCAACTGATGATAGTTTTCCAGATCAAAACGACGGGTGCGTTGACGGTATTCCAGTGTAAAACCCGGCCAGTTATTGGTATTTTTTCCTGTCGCGGTTTGATACCAGCTGGTGCAGCCTTGCGACCACATGGTGGACTTCATCCGTTCCTGAATTTCCTGATTAAACTGTACTTGGATTTCAGCTTTCAGGTCGGTAAAGGCTAAATTGTTTTGGATATGGGCTTGAAGGGCATCCAGAATATAGTTCACCTGACTTTCAATCATGTACACGATGGAGTTATGCCCAAGATTGGTATTGGGGCCATACAGCATAAAGAAGTTTGGGAAGCCACTAACGGTTAATCCTAAATATGCTTCTGCGCCATCGGCCCATTGGTCTTTTAATCTTTTGCCATTCAGTCCTGTAATTTGCATGGGTGCCATAAACTCGGTTGCCGCAAAACCAGTTCCATAAATAATGGTATCGACTTCGCGGTGTTTGCCATCTTTATCGACAATACCATTTTCAGTCACTTGCTGAATCGTGCTATCAATAACTTCGACATTGGGGCGTACCAGACTGCGGTACCAGTGATTGGAGATCAGGATACGTTTGCAGCCAATCGGATAATCAGGCATCAGACGGTGGCGAAAATGCGGATCTCTAATTTCTGCACGGATATGCCGCTGGAAAATATATTCGGCTAATGGGATCTCATTCAAGGTTGCGGTAAAGCTCTTGAGGCGAATTTCGTTATAACTATATTGAAATACTCGATCAAGGCTTTGTAAAACCGGAAGCTTTTGAAATGCTTTGCGTTCCAGACTGGAATAAATACGGTCTGGTTTAGGAATCACATAAGGAGCAGAACGTTGATAAATATCTAAATGCGCCACTCGCTTGGCAATCTCAGGAACGAACTGGATCGCACTGGCACCGGTCCCAATGACTGCCACACCTTTGTTATTTAAGTCGTAGTCATGATCCCAGCGTGCAGAATGGAAAGTCTTACCCTTAAAAGTCTCCAAGCCTTTAATTTTGGGATAAGCAGGTCGGTTGAGCTGACCGACGGCGGCAATCAGAAATTCTGCCTCAAATTTTTCTCCGGTTAAGCTCTGGATCTGCCAGACACCTTGGGTGGCATCAAAATCAGCGCTGGCAATTTCAGTATTAAACTGGATATGTGGATAGAGCTGATATTTTTCTGTGCAATGCTTCAAATACTGATGAATTTCCTGTGATGAACCATAACGGTTTTTCCAGCCCAGTTCTTGCTCAAAGGAAAAGGAATATAGATGGGAAGGCACATCACAGGCAGCACCGGGATAGGTATTGTCACGCCAGACACCACCTACATCACCAGCTTTTTCAAATAAGGTAAACTGTTCAAAACCGGCACGTTTGAGCTGAATCGCCAGCCCTAAGCCACCAAAGCCTGTGCCGATAATGGCGATACGTATATTGTTGTTTGAAGATAATTGTTGTTTAGACATAACCGACTCAAGTGAATAAATATCATGTACTGCATGCAGAATAATCGTTTCATGCATTGATTTAGAGGATGGATCAGGACAAAATATTGTGATTAGCGGACACGGAGAAGACGCTTGAAGTACTTATGGACTTACGAACGAAGTATCCATAGTGTTCGCCTGATGGCTGATTTTGCCGCAGAGCTCGGAACTAGTCATAGCCAGATTCTGACAGGAACTGGTATAGAGCAACACCAGCTACTTGATCCGAATATGCTGGTGACAGGGCAGCAAGAATTGCAACTGATCCGTAATCTGGTAGAGAAGTTCGGACATCGACCTTTGCTCGGGCTGGAAATCGGAACCCGTTATCACTTTACCACCTTTGGTTCATTAGGACTGGCTTTGATCAGCAGTGCCAATATCCGCAAAGCCTTAAATTTTGCCTTAGCCTATTTTCCCTTGTCCTTTGCATTTAGCCAGTTTGTGGTATCAGAACATCCGGATACACACGATATCCAAATCGAGATCGTGGTGGATCAAGGGATTCCACAAAATTTATGGCAGTTTATTATTCAGCGAGATGTCGCTGCACTAATGACCGTGCAGCGCGATTTAATTCAGGATCAACTTTGTCAAAAGGTCATGTTTTCATTTCAAGCTCATGGAGAAACTCAGGCTTATGTTGAGCTATTTGGAATTAGCCCGGAATTTGGTGCATTAAAAAACCTGATTGTATTAAATGCCGGAAAAATAGACCAGAAACTCAGTATGGCCAATGAGCTGGTGCTACAGGCTGCGGAACAACAATGCCGACAGATGCTGGATAAACGACAAGCCCAAAAGAAATATACCCATCAGGTTCAGCAAGTCTTGATGAATAACAAAGGTGAAATTCCGTCGATGGAGGAGGTTGCGGATTGCTTGCATTTAAACTCACGTACCTTGCGTCGTTATTTGGCCCAAGAGCAGGTAACATTTCTGCAGATCAGAGAGGAGGTCCGAAAAATTCTTGCAGACTATTATCTGTCTTTGACCCAAACGTCTATTGAGCAAATTTCGGAATGGCTGGGTTATGCTGAGCCTGCCAGTTTTATTCATGCCTACAAACGCTGGTATGGCAAAACACCTCATGCAACCCGATTAAAAAAATAAAGTGTAGAAAATAACGATTCCGTGGCATATAAAAGATAGAGGAAAGCCAAATAAACAAAAGGGAATCACTGTTCACCTTGATTGAAGCGTGGACAAGATATCAGGAAGATAAAGGTAGCAGGCCATGCTTTTAGAACAGGATTTAAGTCCAGCGGAGTTTAGTCTTTTTTCCGAAATACTCTGGAAATTAGGCTCGGGAAAAGGACAGCAAAGCTTACGCGAAAGCCTTATTGCAGACATTGCGACCTTGTTACGTGCAGATTTTGCAGCATCCTATATCTGGGATGCAAAACAGCGTTTGTCCAGAAAAGGCATCATGTGGCAAATTGATCCCAAAGCCATGTTGGAATATGACACCCTTTGGCAGCACAATGATCCGATCACGGCACAGCTTCGCCAGCGGCAACATCCCACCTTTGTGAATGAAATCATTTCTGCAAGCGCGCTTAAAAAAACAGATTACTACAATGAATTTTTACGGCCTTATGGTCTCCATCATGGCCTGAATGTTTATTTTGTACGAAATGGCATGGATCTTGGAGACCTGCGTATCTGGCGCGCCAAAGATTCGGTCATGTTCAGTGAACGTGAGAAAAGGATCTTAAACCTGCTGGAACCATATCTGACCCAAGCCTTAGCCATGGATTTATCTTGCCCTGATGTTTTAACGCCACGCGAGCAGGAGGTCGTAATGTTAGTCACGAAGGGACTAAGCGATAAACAGGTTGCCAATTTACTTGAGATTGGTTTTACCACGGTCAGAACCCATCTTAAAAATGCCATGCAAAAAATGGGCTGCCATAATCGTACCGAAATGGCACGGCTGATCCATTGTCAATCAACTCCTCAATTTTGAGGATATCGCGTGACTTTATATCTGTACTAAATTAGCACAACAATTACTTAAATGGATTTTAAGTCACCATGCTCAACATCAATAAAAAACTACATTCGGATCAGATCACTCACCTCAATAAAGCCAGCATTGACCAAGTTACTCGTTTGGTTCGTGAGCGCAAAGTCAGCTGTGAACAGCTCGTCCATTTTCATTTTGACCAGATTGAACAGCAGCAAGGCTTAAATGCCTTTATTAATGTCAATAAAGCAGCGGCCCTTGAACAAGCGCAGTTCTGGGATCAACATATGGCGGATGGGAAAGCTTGCCCCGCCTTGATTGGGGTATTGCTTGCGGTGAAAGATAATATCCATGTTGCTGGTTTTCCGAATACGGCAGGAACCCCAGCTTTGACTGATTTCCGGCCTAAAACGACGGCTCCCGTGATTCAGGCTCTGATTGATCAAGGTGCAATTGTGGTGGGCAAAGCCCATATGCATGAATTGGCATTCGGGGTGACGGGTTATAACACCGCCATGCATATTGACGATGTGATCGGTACGCGTAATGCGGTTAATCCTTTACATATCGCTGGCGGTTCTTCTTCTGACAGTGCCGTTGCAGTCGCTGCTGGCATGGTGCCGATTGCAATGGGGACGGATACAGGTGCATCGGTTCGATTACCCAGTGCCTTAAATGGTTGTGTTGGCTTTCGCCCAACGGTTGGACGCTATGCTCAAGCAGATATCACCCCGATTTCGCATACACGGGACACCGCGGGGCCGATGGCACATTGTATAGCTGATATTATTCTGGTTGACCAGTTGATTGCTCCATCAACTCAGCCTGTTGCATTGCCGACCCGACCGATCAGGCTTGGAGTCAATGCCTATTTTTGGGAGGATCTGGATGAGGATGTGCATGAACAGGCACATGCGGCAATGCATTGCTTAAAAACCGCAGGCATCGAAATTGTTCCCGTAAATATGCCGGATTTAGCTCAACTCAACCAGCATATTTCATTCCCATTGGTGATTTATGAAGGTAAATATGACCTGATTGACTATTTAAAACACCAGCAGATCAATCTCGGTCTGGAAGCACTGGTCGAGCAGATTTCCAGTCCAGACGTAAAACATATCTTTCAGCAGAATATATTGCCGGAAATGCTCATGGATGAGACGGGGCAATCGCTACCCGTGCAAACGTTGTATCAAAAAGCCATACAGGAAGCTCGACCACAACTACTGGCGCTTTACCAGACAGTGTTTCAGGAGCATCAACTTGATGCCTTGATCTTTCCCACCTCGCCGATTGTGGCGCCACTCGTGGATGAGCAGGTCAGTTCGATTGATCAGTTCCAGAGACTGATCCGCAATACCGATCCGGGCAGTAATATCGGCTTGCCTGGGCTCAGTTTACCAATTGGTTTAGGAAAAAAATCACAACTTCCTGTAGGGCTGGAAATCGATGGACTACCGCATACGGATCATCAACTCTTAGCCATCGGACAGGTCTTGGAACAGATTTTAAGCAGTTTAAATCCTCTCTAAAATAACCAGAGCCGCAATACATCGCCCGTTGCATTGAAAACGGGCTTGGTCTGTCATTTTTGAAATTACTAGCTGACTCAATCAATAACTGCAAAGGATACAAAATGAAATGGCAAATCCGCGTGTGCAACCCTAGTATTAGACTGACTTTATAAGAATCGGTTTACGTTTATTTTATGTTTTTAAAGAAAATTTTAGCTGTTTGTGTATTAAGTAGCATGTTTGCAATCAGTGGCTGTCAAAAAAACGAGCAAGACTCCAAAGAAAAAATTGAAGATGTTAGTCAATCTGGTTTAAAAATGGATGCGGCACAGATGATGACGCATTTACATGCTTTTGAACAAATTGCCAAACAGCAGGGTGGCAATCGCGCAGTGGGGACGCAAGGTGGTTTGGCAAGTGCAGCTTATATTTTAGATCACGCCAAGAAAGCAGGCTTTACCACAGAGCTTCAGGCTTTCGAAAATCGTGAAAAAACCAAAGGACAGAATATTATTGTAGAGATTCCGGGAGAATCGAAACAAGACATTATTCTACTAGGGGCACATTATGACTCGGTCAAAATGGGGCCTGGAATCAATGATAATACCTCCGGCGTCGCCTTGTTACTTGAGTTAATGGCACAATTATCTCAACAGAAAATAAAGCCCAAGCATAGCATTCATCTGGCATTCTGGGATTCGGAAGAAGTAGGAATCGCAGGGTCTCAAGCCTATGTGAAAAAACTGACTGCTGAACAGTTAAAGGCGATTAAGGCTTATATCAATGTGGATATGGTGGGCACCAAAGACCCTGAAATCCTGATTGCAGATGGCGATAAGTCATCTGTAGACGAGATGGAAAAAATGTTAAAAGAACGTGGCATGCAGGAGCAGGACTATAAGCCATTACTCGATGGTTTACGCAGTATACCAAGCCATAGCGGTGATTTAGCCTTGGAGAATACGCTCAAAGAATTTTTTAAAGCAAAAAATTTAAAAATTAAAGAGGATGTCGCCACTTTAACCGCCAGTGATACGGCTCCATTTTTAGGTAAAGTGCCTGTGACCTCTGTCATCTTGTTTAATGAACAAATGAAAGGCGATGAGCTTGAGTTCGCGCCGTGCTATCACAAAGCCTGTGACACCATTGAGCAGGTCGATCCAAAATCGATGCAACTGGCAGGTGATGCGGTAGTTTACTTACTCCAGTCACTCGATAAAAAATAATTCTAAAATTATTGTGAATGATAAAAAAAGGAAATCTCCGGATTTCCTTTTTTACGTCAGGCATCTGGTCCTATTTAAGCTTGGCTTGTCGCTGGGCGATATATTTTTCGTTAAAGAAACCACCTAAAGGAATAAATGCCAGAATAAATAATCTCAGTAATTCCGCTTTCGACCATACCGCAGCCGTGCTGATCAGATTCCACAAATAGAAAAGAAATGCCACGCCGTGGATTGGTCCCATAATTTTGGTCGCTACAGGCAGATCAAAAGCATATTTAACAGGAATGGCAACCACAAACAGAAGTAATAAAGTTACCGCTTCAAGGATGGAGGCCAGGCGCAAACGTTGCAGTTTTTGGGTAGTAATACTCATAACATCGTCTCAGGAGAAGAATAAAAACGTAAAAATGACTGAAGCATAACATCTTTATCCGTCATAACGCTTGTGCAACTGAGTCACTTGCTTGGGAATGGCTTCATTTCCGTTGCTCCAGCAGGATTGATAAAATCATTTCATTAATTGATTTTATGCAACTTGTTGCATAAAAATTATTGTCCCGATATGATCAACTGAATCAACAACGAAGCCTTCATGATTTTGAATGGCTGAGTCTATGGAAATAATAATGTATCGTTAAAAGAGTAGAAGTCATGTCAAAAATTCCAGCAGTGTTCAACAACCTCAGACTTCCTGTGATTGCCTCTCCATTATTTATCATCAGTACACCGCAACTGGTGCTCGCCCAGTGTAAAGCGGGTGTGGTGGGGTCAATGCCAGCTTTGAATGCACGACCTGCAGAAAAACTGGAGGAATGGCTCAAGGAAATTACTGACGGAATTGCAGAACACAATGCCTTACATCCTGACCGTCCTGCGGCGCCATTTGCGATTAACCAGATTGTGCATAAAAGTAATAATCGCCTCGAACATGACATGGAACTGATCGTTAAATATAAAGTGCCGATCGTGATTACCTCTCTAGGTGCCCGTACTGAAATTAATGAGGCCACGCATAGCTATGGGGGCGTAGTCTTGCATGACGTGATTAATAATCGCTTTGCCCAAAAGGCGATTGAAAAGGGCGCAGATGGCTTAATTGCGGTGGCTGCTGGCGCAGGCGGACATGCAGGCGTGAAAAATCCATTTCCATTGATACAGGAAATCCGGGAATGGTTTGATGGACCTTTGGCCTTATCAGGCGCAATTTCGACAGGGGATGCCATTTTGGCCGCGCAGGCAATGGGCGCTGATTTTGGTTATATCGGTTCTGCATTTATTGCAACCCATGAAGCCAATGCAACAGCTGCTTATAAACAGGCTATCGTAGACCATAACTCAGATGAGATTGTCTATTCCAACCTGTTTACCGGCGTACACGGTAACTATCTGGCCCCCAGTATTCGTGCAGCGGGACTTGATCCGGCCAATCTGCCCGAAGGCAACCTAAAAGACATGGACTTTAGCACCTCCAGCGAAGATGGTACACAGCATAAAGTGAAAGCATGGCGAGATATCTGGGGATGTGGTCAAGGTTTAAATGCAGTAAAAGCAACCACCTCGGTTGCCGAGCTGGTTGATCGTCTTGAAAAAGAATATCTTGCAGCCAGACAACGTTTAATGCTGGGTTAGTCTTTGTTGAAATAAAGCGCTGAAAATCATAATTTTAGCGCTTTTCAAAGCACTATCATCTTTGTTTTTTAACAATTAATACCAGTTTACCCACGTGTTGTCCCTGGGTTAGAAACTCATGTGCCTGACGCGCTTGTGCCAGATCAAAAGACCGATAAAGTAAGGGTTTGATTTGGCCTTTAGAAATTAGAGGCCAGACTTTTTCCTGCAAGGCTGACATGACTTCCGCTTTGGCTTCGGGTGACTGTGAGCGTAAAGTTGCGCCGGTATGGGTAAGGCGTTTTGCCAGCATCGGAAAAATATTGAGGTTCTGCGCGAGGCCTTTTAAGACACCAATTTGTAAAATCGTGCCATTCATCGCAGCAACCTCATAATTCCGCTGGATATAATCACCTGCAATAATATCCAGAACAAAATCCACACCTTTACCATCGGTATGTTTTTTGACTTCTTCAACGAAATCCTGTTCCTTGTAATTAATGGCAACATCGGCACCAATACTCAGACTTGCCTTCTGTTGTGTGGCACTTGAAACGGTAGTAAAAATTTTCGTTGCACCAAATGCCCGGGTCAACATGGTGGCTGTTGTGCCAATACCTGATGTCCCGCCATGAATCAGGATCGAGCTATTCGGACGGAATTTGGCATGCTGAAATAAATGCGACCAGACGGTCATAAAGGTCTCAAGTAAAATACCGCCTTCTACCAAAGTCAGTCCTTCGGGAATAAAGAGTACATTGTCCTGATGAGCAACCACATATTCAGCATAGCCACCGCCCGGTACCAGTGCACAGACCTCGTCACCCGCTTTAAATTTGCTGACCGATTTCCCCACCTGTTTGACAATACCTGAGACTTCCAGTCCAGGAATATCGGTCACGCCCGGTGGCGGTGCATATAAGCCCTGACGTTGCATGACATCAGGCCCATTAATTCCGGCAGCAACCACTTCAATTAAAACACCGTCATCGGTCATTTCCGGCATCGGTCTTTCACTGACCGTAATAACTTCGGGGCCACCCGCACCGTTAAAGGTAATACATTTCATGTAGCTATTTCCTTAATGATCATGTTGGGAACTAACTTGATTCAATCGCTTTATGTTCAAGTTAAAAATGGGGAATATCCCCCTATAGGAGGAAAGATCATTCAAATCTGTTCAAAGGCAAGTCCAGCATGCTCAGTCAAACGTTGAATAAACCGATCATCAAACATGCTGGCTGGTGTCCAGAAGCCCCCTGAACGCCCCATCTTTTGACCTTCTTTATAATGATCAAGTGCAAGACTCAAGGCAGCCTGTCCCAGCATTTTTCCGGTCGAGCCATAGCCCGGATCACGGTCGCCCGTCACTTTGATCCTAAGTTTTTGACCTCCTTCAGTTTTACCGATAAAACGTAAATCAAACCGTCCTGCAAGCTGCTGTTGTGGTGTCGGACCTTCACCTGGTTTTGGCAACATATAACGTTCCATGAGCTGGCTTACCGGTTTCGTCACTGCTGCGAGCATGAAGACGCCCAAGCCAGAAACCACGCCTAAGGCTTTGAAACGTCCTTTTAAGCCTTCGCCCGTTAAAATGGCTTCGTTATAACTAAAATTGCGACCATAGGCATTACCTGATAAAGCGTTAGAACGATGCACGACACGCTCATTGACCGCTGCCATCACGAAGGGCGCAATCCATGCATTAAAATCAGGATCAAATTTCGCGGTTTTAATATAAATTTGTCGTTGGCTGTTGCCATGATCAGGTGGGCAAAGCACATAAGGATTAACCAGATCTTTACGCAGGGCAGGATCGGCTGCAGCTTCCTGAATGACATTGATGAGACTTGCAACCGTACCGCCGGATGCACCGCCTTTTAAGGTCTTGACCCGCATGCTGACTTGGGTTGCAGGCGCATCAAATTGTTTTTGTGCCTGTTGCTGTAAGTAATAAACCCCCATATCCGATGGAACCGAATCAAAACCGCAACAATGCACAATACGGGCGCCAGACTGTTGGGCTTGAGATTCATATTTCTCGATCATTTTTTTGATCCACTGGGTTTCCCCGGTCAGATCACAATAATCTGTACCGTTGTTAACGCAGGCCTGAATCAGCGGTTCACCATATAACGCATAAGGACCAACTGTTGAAACCACCACACGTGTCTGTGCGCACAACGCGTTTAGGTCAGCCTGATTGCTCGCATCGGCGATCAGGATAGGCAACGATTCACCCAAAGCCCCTAAACCATTTTTAACCTCTTGTAATTTATGTTGAGAGCGACCCGCAATTGCCCAGCGCAGTTGCTCCTGTTGGGTCGACAAATATTTTGCCAGATATCGGGTCAGGATCTGCCCGACAAAACTGGTCGCACCGAATACCACAAGATCATAATTGCTTTGTGTCATTGTTTATTTTCCTTGATTTTTAAGTTGTTTGAAATTTAAAGCGGTTTTGGCAAATTCAGTACTACCTGAGCATCCTCAACCACATCCAGACGAAGAATCTTGGAGGCACCCAGCTGATCCAGTAACTGGCTTAAAGGCCCACCATGACGAAGCAGCTTGACCTTTTTCGGTAATAACTGCTGAGCCAATGAAAGGGGATTTGATTGCACCAGTGTCTGATGCCATTTGCCATCAACATGATGTAGCATGGTCGCTTCAGTCATTCGGGATTCAGATTTCACCCGTTTTAAAGGCGGTGTCACCGCAGTCAGACTGAGATCAACCTTACCGTGAGTGTCGGTCAGATTGGCATTAATTTGCTCCGGGCCGATCTCGATATTAATTTCGGTGCGCCATTTTGGCAATTGATAGCCATGGACGCCACGAACCCGGGCAATCTCGGTATCGACAGGCAATGCCAATACATGGGCATAAAAGTGTCGTTGTCGAATCGAATTGGCCAGCTCTAAAACATGTGGACCATGCGCCTCTGGTTTACGCACCACTATTGCCACCGAAACTTCGTTATAAGGATCGTTATCGCAAACAGAATAATGGAAGAAGGTGAGTGCGACCAATCCATAACCTGGTAAGGCATGTAACGGTTCCAAAGGGGCAGGTAGCTGTTTTTTGAGTTGCTTCAGTGGTGCAAGCATGAGAACCTGCACGTTGCTGCTACGATAATAAAAATTCGGTGCCCAGACCGGCCCAACTCTCGATTCCACAAGTTTCTTTGGAATCTTGCGGAAAAAATCGATATTCCCGGCAGCAGGATCCTGAGCAACTTCATCAAGGTTCGGGTTCATTCTAAAACGGTCATAATAGCCGCCTTTAGGAACGCTTACGCTATGTGCGCCAAACTCAACTTCAGTAAACTGTTTATCACTGTTCATATTGGTTAACCTTTGATTGATCGAGTCATTCAAAATGCCTGTATGCAACCCAAAGCACTTTTCAACTGAGATCACTATAAGATTAAAGCTAACTTTAAAGTCAAGCCCTAAAATTTCTGTTTCGAAAAAACAGACGCTGTATTCGTTAGATGTATGTAAACAGAATAGGCAGATAAATATTTTTTAATTTCTAATAAAACATTGAATTTCAATAGCTCATCTTCGGTTTTGTCTTTTATTTCTAAATTGTAAAATTACATTTTTATTATCAGAATGGGACTAAAACCATTGACCTTAAAGTGAACTTTAATCTTAGTATAGAGTAGCTATCCATACAGATAGTCTTAAAAATAATGTGATTTTACCGACATGAATTACAACATAGATCATGACTCGACAGTGTAAATCTTACACAGGAGAAACAAAGATGGCGTACGTTACGACAAAAGATGGTGTAGAAATTTTTTATAAGGATTGGGGTCCACGCGATGCACAGGTCCTCTTTTTCCATCATGGCTGGCCACTGAGCTCAGATGATTGGGATGCCCAGTTACTCTTTTTCTTAAACGAAGGTTTCCGTGTCGTCGCACATGATCGTCGTGGGCATGGCCGTTCCAGTCAGGTTTGGGATGGACATGATATGGATCATTATGCCGATGATGTCGCTGCAGTCGTGCAACATCTCGGCATCAAGAAAGCCATTCATATCGGACATTCCACCGGAGGTGGGGAAGTAGCACATTATATCGCGCGTCATGGCGAAGAAAATGTTGCCAAAGCCGTGCTGGTCAGTGCCGTGCCACCGATTATGGTGAAAACGCCGAATAATCCTGACGGCTTACCGAAAGAAGTGTTTGATGACCTGCAAAACCAGTTATTCAAGAATAGATCGCAATTTTATTACGATTTGCCGGCCGGTCCTTTCTATGGTTTTAATCGTCCTGATGCCAAACCATCTGAGCCTGTGATCTGGAACTGGTGGCGCCAAGGCATGATGGGCGGTGCCAAAGCACATTATGATGGCATTGTGGCTTTTTCCCAGACCGATTTTACAGAAGATCTGAAAAAGATTTCAGTGCCCGTACTGGTGATGCATGGCGATGATGATCAGGTTGTACCTTATGAAAATTCGGGTGTTTTATCAGCCAAATTGGTACAAAACGGGACTTTGAAGACTTATAAAGGTTTTTCACACGGTATGCTCACAGTAAATGCGGATGTGATTAATCCTGATTTACTGGCATTTATCCGTCAATAATCCATTTTACTCAACCCAATTAAAATAGAGGCCTACGTGCCTCTATTTTTTATGATCTAAATAACTGAATCTAAAAATATTTATAAAAAATATCTTATTCCATCTGATAAACCTCTTGACATTAAAGTTAGCTTTAATCTTAAAGTAAATCCATACTCAATGAGGTCACAATAATGAAAGTATTTGAAAAACTGGTTTTCCCGAATGGTTCCGAGATCCCTAACCGCATTGCCAAAGCTGCTATGGAAGAAAATATGGCAGACTTAAATCATGCACCGTCGGAAGAACTGATGCGTTTATATCAGGCCTGGGCGGATGGCGGCGTTGGTTTAATCATTACCGGTAATGTGATGGTCGATCGCCGTGCCATGACTGGACCTGGCGGTGTAGTGCTGGAAGATCAACAGCATCTGGAAAGCTTTAAACGCTGGGCACAAATCGGTCGTTCTAAAGGCGCACAATTGTGGTTGCAGATCAATCATCCGGGGCGTCAGATGCAATCCAATTTAGGTCAGGAGACTTGGGCACCTTCGGCGGTTGCATTAGATCTGGGCAAAATGTCAGATCGTTTTAATACACCGATTGAAATGAATCAGGCCATGATTCAGGAAGTGATTGACCGCTTTGCCAATACCGCCCGTCTGGGTGAAAAAGCCGGCTTTACCGGGGTTGAAATTCACGCAGCGCATGGTTATCTGCTCAGCCAGTTCCTTTCCCCCCTGAGCAACAAACGACAGGATCAATGGGGTGGTTCTCTGGAAAATCGGGCACGCATTCTGATCGAGATCGTCAAAGCAGTACGTGCCGTGGTTGCTGATACCTTTACTGTTGCAGTAAAACTCAATTCGGCAGATTTCCAGCGTGGTGGTTTTAGTGCCGAAGATGCGCAGCAAGTGGTGCAGATGCTAAATGAACTGGCTGTAGATCTGGTCGAGTTGTCTGGCGGTAGCTATGAAGCACCAGCCATGCAAGGTCAGGCACGCGATGGCCGCACCTTGGCCCGTGAAGCCTATTTTCTGGAATTTGCACAGGAGATTCGTAAGGTCGCCAAGATGCCCGTGATGGTCACGGGTGGAATTCGCCGTATACAGGTGGCTGAACAGGTGATTGAAAGCGGCGTGGATATGGTCGGAATTGCCACTGCTTTGGCTATCGAACCGAATCTTCCTCATCAATGGCAGCTAGGGCAGAACACGGCACCTGAATTAAAGCCTATCCACTGGAAAAATAAAACGCTCGCGTCTTTGGCCAATATGGCTACGGTAAAATTTCAGTTGCGTAAACTCAGCCTTGGAAAACGCCCGAATCCTAAAGTTTCTCCAGCCTGGGCATTGATTCTGCAACAAGCTGCGATGGCACGCCGCACCCGTCTCTATAAAAACCGGATGCGTCACTATAGCGCAGCCTGTTAAAAGATACGGCTTATACATATTGTTATCGTGTGCATCCTGAAGCTAAAGCCAATGACAGTCCCTCTGCCATTGGCTTTTTTAGTTATGGTTCTTTTTGCAGCCTATAGGCAGACAATGAGATCAAAGCAAAAGCGCTACAATTCTATGTAGTCGTGAATAAGATGATTCGCTTGACTTAAAACTAAAGAAAAATCATGGATTAAAAATGGTAATTCTCAAGTCTGTTTTCTGCTTAGAACGATAACTGGCTTAACTCAAATAAAAAAACACCGCTTTCAGTCTGAAAGCGGGTGTCAGTCATAGAATACATTTATTTTTTATGCTGACTGGCTTGATCCAGTGCAGGATAAGCAACTGGCATATTCAGTGCCAATTGGGCATCTTTCACCACATCCAGACGTAAAATCTTCGCTGCACCTAAATCATCCAAAAGTTTCGTCAGTGGGCCGCCGCTACGCACCAGTTGCACATCCTTTGGAAATAACTTTTGTCCAAATGCCAGTGTATTTGATTGGACCGAGGTGCTGTGCCATTTCCCGTCAACTAGTTGATACATGGTCTTGGTTTCAATTCTTGACTGTGGCTTTACTGTTTTAATTTTTGGCAAAGCTGCGCTGAGGCTTAGATCTGGGGTGCCATCGGTATTAAAAATCTGGGCTTTCAGTGTTTGACTGCCAATATTCAGCTCAATCGGTGTCAGCCATTTGGGTAACTGGTAGCCATAGACACCGCGGACACGGGCTATTTCCGTATCGACAGGTAAAGCCAGTACATGACCATAGTATTTATGGCTACGCATTGAGCTCAATAGTTCGGTGCTATTGAAATGATGTGCGCCGGGCTGACGAACCACAATGGCAACCGAAACTTCATCGTATGGATCAACATCACCCACAGCATAAGAAAAGAAGGTCAGTGAAACCAGACCATAGCCAGGAAAAGGCTGCAAAGGTTCAAGGGGTGCAGGAAGCCTGGCTTTTAGTTTTGCGATTGGGGCAAGCATCAACAATTGCACATTACTGGTGCGATAGTAAAAATTCGGTGACCAGACTTTCCCCACACGGGTTTCCACCAGCTTTTTAGGAATAGTACGGAAATAATCAATATTTCCTGCTGCCGGGTCTTTCGCCACTTCATCTAGATCCGGATTCATGCGAAAACGATCGTAATAACCACCTTTAGGTACATTGACTTTGTACGGACCAAATTCGACCACTGTGGTTTGCGCTGTGTCCTGTGTGGTATTAGCAGGTTGCTTCGGCTCAATGGCATAAGTTGCAGTGCTGAGTAACACACTTGCGGCTATCGCCGAGATAGAGCGATTTAAATAACGATGATTAAAATTCATGAGATTCCTCCGGTTCATATTTGAAATGCTAAGATTAAAGTTCACTTTAAGGTCAAGCATTTTTGCAGGATTTTATGCAAGCCATGCACGGGAAGAATGGATCAGTAGGGAGATATCAGTTCATTGAACAAGGAGGGAATGTTAAAAAGCCAGATTCAAAAATCTGGCTTTTTAAGCGATATTTTATTTTAAAGTAGCGAGACGTTTGATCACAGCTTCCGCAATTTCTTTACTCGACTGCGGATTTTGTCCGGTAACAATGCGGTCATCCTCAACCACATAAGATGTAAATGGAACCCAGGCACGCTTATAGTCTGCACCACGCTGGACCAATCCATTTTCTAAGGAAAAAGGGACTTGGGACTTGATTCCTGAAAGGGTTTCTTCAATATTGGCAAATCCGGTCACGCTTCGGCCTGCAATCAAAGCTTTGCCATTTTTGTCCTGTAATGGCAACAAGCCTCCTACACCATGACAAACAGCAGAGACCACGCCACCTTGCTGGTAAATCTGCTCACTGATCTTTTTCAGGCCCTCATTGTTTGGAAAATCCCACATGGTGCCGTGACCGCCAGTATAATAAATGGCCTTATAGCGGGAAGGATCAATCGCATTCGGCGCAAGTGTAGTCTTTAAGCGTTGTATAAAGCTAGGATCGGCTAAATGAGCTTTGGCAGATTTATCCAGATAAATTGGTTTTAAGCTACGCTCATCCAGTGGAACTGCGCCACCTTGCGGACTGACAAAATCCATGTCATAACCAGCCATTTGGGCAATGTCATAAAAGTGGGTAAGTTCGGTTAGCCATAAGCCAGTATGGTCTGAACGGGTAGGGTAAGCTGAGTGGTTGGTCATCACCACCAGAATTTTGCCTAAGGACGGGGCGTGTACATTTTGCCCAGGTTCAGCAGCAAAGACTGGGTTAACCGAAAAGACCAGCATAAATAGGCTGATCCACCACTTTTGAAGATTCCAACGTTGCAACATGACAGGTTCCTCATCAATCACCTGTCAATCATCCTATGCTTAAAGTAGGCTTTAAGGTCAATAGCTTCCTATCCGTTGCTCAGCGGAAAACCATTAGAAAAGATGATTATTTTTCAGCTTTATCAGCGGTATAGTAAAGATTGAGCAGGCGCTGTGCATTTTCTTCACAGGTAATTTCATCCGGCTTGTTATTAATCGCTGTAATCATCATTTGAAGATTGAGTTTACTCATGGCCAGTTTCTGTTCTAATTCTACAATATCCTTAATTTTACTTTCCAGCAAACCAATCAGGATATCGTGATCCCAAGTCGTCACATTCGACGGTAAAAAAGTCTTGATCTCTGTCAGCGAAAAGCCAACCTGTTGTGCTTGCTGGATCAGGAACAATTGTTTCAGATCATTTTCACTATATTCCCGATAGCCATTAGATTTACGTTTAGCCTTGGGTAACAGTTTAATCTGTTCATAATAACGAATCGTAGGCGTACTTAAACCGCTTTGTTTTGATAATTCGCTAATATTCATTACTGATTTCCTCTTGACATTAAAGCTAACTTTAGACTTATAGTGAGTTAAAAGCAAGACTAAAAATAATGTAAAAGCTGAGGTGAAAAATGTCTAAACGTATCCTGCATGTGGTGACCAATATTGCTCAATATGAAACAGTTGATCGTCCCACAGGTTTATGGCTCGGGGAGTTGACCCATGCCTACGATGAATTTGAAAAACAGGGTTATATTCAGGATATTGTAAGCCCTTTGGGAGGTCATTCTCCCATTGAACCCAAATCACTGGAGCGTTTCGTTGCTGATGCATCTGTTTTAAAGCGCAAAAATGATCCTGCCTTTATGCAGTTGCTGGAAACCACCAAAAAACCTGCCGAGATCAACTGGCAAGATTACGATGCCATTTATTACACGGGTGGGCACGGCGTAATGTGGGATTTTTTAGACAATCCTGAACTGCAACAGATCACCAGCAATATTTATGAACATGGGGGCATCGTTGCCAGTGTCTGTCATGGTTATTGTGGATTGCTCAATGTTCAGCTTGCAAATGGTCAATATCTGATTGCGGGTAAAAAACTGACCGGTTTTGCCTGGTGTGAAGAAGTACTGGCAGGGGTGGCGAAAAAAGTACCCTATAATGCCGAACAACTTGCTAAACAACGTGGCGCGAAATATGAAAAGAAACTGATTCCGTTTATGCCAAATGTGGTTCAGGATGGCAAGCTGATTACGGGGCAGAATCCTTTTTCAGCACGTGTGACTGCTTTAGCCATCATTGAAGCATTAGAAAAAGCTTAAATGAGCGGATAAACAGCTTAATTGATAGAAAAATAACATGATTTTGTTTACAAAATTACAAATGTAAACGATAATTATTATCAATTAGGTAAAGTTTTATAATTGAATGACACACTCCCTTAATTTCACCAAGAAACACAGTGCAATTCTTGGTGAATCACATCTGAATCAGCCATTTACACAGGGTAAGGTCTGTAAACCGTTGTTGTTGGCAACTGCGATAGCGTTATCCATGAATTTAAATGCGGGCCAAAGCGTTGCAGTGCAGCCATTAAGCCATGCCGAAAGCACAGCGTCATTATCAAATAAATCACTTCAGAGTTCGGCCCAAAGTAATGCCCAGAACCAGATTTATCAGATGACACCGATCGTGGTACAGGCCGAAAAAGACGATACCATCCAGTTTGGTCAGAGTGTATTAAACCAGAAAGCCATTGACCGTTATCAAGCCAATAATGTCGCACAATTGCTAGATCATATGCCCAGTGTAGGATCTGCGGGTTCTCCAAGGCCAGGTGGGCAGACCATTAATATTTTAGGGATGGGCGGTGTCGAGGATGTTCCGATTACACTGGATGACTCGGTTAAAAGTTTTGATAAATATCGGCAGGGCTCAGTGTTTATTGAACCCGAAATTTTAAAGAAAATTACGGTCGATAAAGGGCCGCATAATGTTGAAGTCGGTAATGGTGGTTTTGGCGGTAAAGTAACGCTAGAAACCAAGGATGCAACGGATTTACTTGAAGGTAATCAGCAGGTCGGTGCATTTTTAAAGTATTCGCGTTTTTCCAATAACCAGCAAAATACTTATACCGGCGCGGTTTATGCTCAAAGCAACAATGGTCTGGTCGATGGCATGTTTTATTACACCAATCGTGATAGTGGCAATGTGACCCGCCCAGACGGCACAAAATTTTTATACTCCGCCCAAGAACAAAACACCTATCTGGCCAAGCTGAATTTCCATCCAACCGACAGTCAGAAAATCACTTTCAATGCCATGCAAAGCGGGCATGATGGCTGGGAACCTTTTGCTGCCATGCGTGATCAGGATGCAGTACCAACCGAAGCCGATATTAAGAAATATGGCTATGAAGAGGCATGGAAACGCCGTCTGGTTTATCGTGACCAGAAAGATAGCAGCTATTCCATCGGCTATGAGTTCAATCCGGCATCCAATCCTTATGTGAACTTTAAAGCCACGGCTTCGTATTCTAAGACAGATCAACATGACCAGCGCTTACCGAGTGTGAATGGGTCAGCTGCAACCTTGGGCAATGAAAGCTGGGTCACTTATACCAACACGGCCCTTAAGCTCAGTAACCTCAGTGATTTTAAGACTGACTATGGCACACATAAATTAAAAGTCGGTGCGCAATATCAAAAGATGGAACAGAACTCCCTGATTTACGATAAGACCAACTCGAAAAAGCCAGATTATAATTTTGGTTATTATGAACCCTATTATATGCCAGCTGGGGATCAGCAGATGCTGAGTGCCTTTGTTGAGGATCAATATCAGATCAATGATTTCACCATTACGCCTTCTATTCGCTACGACCATATTACCAACACGGGTAAACCGAACCGTGCGTCACGCTATAACAACCCTGAAGCAGGACATGATTATTCAAGCAAAACTTATACTGGCTGGTCGCCGCGTTTAGCTTTGGCATGGAAACAGGCCGATTATCTGACCTGGTTTGCCAATATCAGCAAAACCTGGCGTGCACCACGTGTCGATGAACAATATTATGTACAATCCGCGATCACCTCTGTACCATCCACCAGTCGTTATTTATTGCCTGAAAAAATGCTGGCGCTTCGCTTAGGCAATGAAATGAACTTCGATGATGTATTTGCCGAAGATGACCATTTACAACTTCGCCTGACCTATCATCGTAATCGTGGATCGGATGAAATCTTCCGTAATCTTTCAACCTTTTGTAAGGCCCAAGCTGAAAACAAGGCCAATGGCGGTAATGGCAGCATTAAAGACTGTAACGGAAAATATCATCATGGTTTTTATCGTAATGTGAATGATTATACGATCAAAGCCTATGAAGCCGAGCTTTTCTATAACCAGCCCATGTGGTTTACCGGATTAACCTATTCTTATATTCGCGGGCAACGGGATAACTCCCCGGTCAACCCATGGTTTGATCAGAAAACCTGGATGACCGATATACCTCCAAGGAAGGCCACCGCAACCTTAGGTGTCAATGTACCTGAACATCACCTGACAATGGGCTGGCGCGGGATTTTTGTGGCGGCACAAGACCGTAGTCTTTCGGACAATGAAAAATCCATTGCCGCTTCTTCATTTTCACTACCGAAAACCAAGGGCTATTCATTGCATGGTGTCTATGTGGACTGGCAACCTGTAGGGCAGAAAGGGCCTACCTTAAATATGTCGATTGATAACCTGTTTAATCGAGACTACAAGATGTATCTGGGTGAATATATGACCGGTACAGGCCGGGATTATAAATTCAGTATTTCCCAGAAATTTTAACCGTCTCTGTAGACTACACTCATTAAAGCTGAATGCATCACTCAACCGTACAGCGCTTCAACCAGCATGTGGCGCTGTATAAATCAGATGAAGTGGTTGCTGGCTCAAAACCATTAATTAACCACTAGACAAGATTTTTACTTTTTTAAAATTCACTAGTAATTTTAGTTTTCGTTGATATTTCCATCAACATATCAATTATTTAACATAAAAATCAGAGAAAGCATCAATCCACCTTGACTTTTGTTAATGATAATTATTATCATTTAAACATACATTGTTTGAGTCGGATCATTGTGAACAGAACCCCGCTGCTTATAGATGAATTATATAAAAACCATCGTGGCTGGCTTCACCAATGGTTGAGGCAAAAACTGGGCAATACCGAGCAAGCGGCTGATCTGGTTCAGGATACATTTATTAAACTTCTACAGACCCGTGATGAACTTTTAGGGATCAAAGAACCGCGTGCCTATCTAACCTCTATTGCCAAGAACTTACTGATTGATCAGGTGCGCCGCAAGCGTATCGAGCAAGCATATCTGGATGGTTTAAGCCAGATGGAATACATGCTGGACGCCGTTGCTTCACCAGAAGACCAGATGCAGATTATTCAGGCGCTTGAACAACTGTGCAAGGCACTGGAAGGGGTGTCTGCCAAAGCCCAACAGGCGTTTATTCTGCACTATCTGGAAGGCTACACCCATAAAGAAACCGCACAGCAACTGGGTGTATCAAGCAAAATGATCCAAAAGTATCTGGCAAGCTGTCTGGTCCAGTGCTATCAGGCACGACTGCTTATGGATGCGGTATAAATGGCGATAGATCAACCTGATCAGCGTCAACTGGTAGAAGAAGCGGCACTATGGATTGTGCAACTCAGCTCAGATGACGAATCGACACGCCATCATGCTCAATTGAAGTTTAACCAATGGAAACAGCGCAGTCAGCATCATCAGAAAATAGCCGCAGATATTGAGCAATGCATCCATTCGATTCAGATCGTATCTCAAGCCACGCCTGATAAAGAGCTGGTTAAATCTGCACTTAAGGCAGGGTTGGGCCCTAGCAAAACCTATAAATACCTGCGTGCAGGAAGTGCTTTTTCGCTTGCCTTATTTGCGTTCAGTTGCGGAATATTATTTTTAACGAATTATTCTGTGGCTTATTTGACGGCAGATCTTCAAGGGGATACGGCCCAATGGACCGATCAAACCCTAGCAGATGGTTCTCGTCTGATTTTACGTGGAAAGAGCGCCGTCAACGTCAATTTTCAGGACAAGCAACGTGTGATCGAATTAGTACAAGGGCAGATCTATATCGATGTAGCCAAAGATCCGCACCGGCCATTGATTGTCAAAACGCCGCATGGCCAGATTCAGGCGCTAGGTACGGCGTTCAGCGTGGACTACTCAACTGAAGCGACGCAGTTAAAAATGTTACATTCCCGGGTACGGGTACATGCGGCCAATGGATATTCTCAACCCTCCGTAATTGTCAACGCAGGGCAGGCTGTAAGTCTGAATCAGCACGGCATACAAGCACTGTCCACAGTCAATATTTATAATGAACAACAAAAATGGCAGAAACATCAGCTGATGGTAGAAAATTTGCCGCTTGATCAGGTGTTAAAGCAACTGGATCAAAACTATAAGGGCAAAATCCTATTTAACTCAGCGGCATTACATAAGATTCAAGTCAATGCCGTTTTACCTTTGGACCAGACCCAGGATTCACTCAAATTATTGGCAAGCGTTTTTCCAGAGATAGAGGTGTATCAAATTACGCCTTATCTGGTTGTCGTTACCACAAAAAATACCTAATGACCGGAATATGGCGGGCATTTATCTATTTATGTTCAAAAAAATTAAATTTTTTTTTTAAATTCAGGTTCCACTTTTTTCAAAGCTGTTCGTCATAGTAAGTAGAAGCAATTCATTTGGATCATTTTATTCAAACAGGTTAAATGATTCTTATTTCTATTTACCGGGGCGGTACAATGAACAACACTGGAAAAGGGAAAATGCAAAATCGGAACTTATTTCGATTTTCAACACTCGCATTTGCAATACATACGGTGTGTATAGGTAGCTTGACTTTGCCTTTACAACACGCCTATGCGGAAACTGCGGATATAAAGACCTACGATATTCCGGCAGGATCCCTGGCCAATGTATTGAACCAGTTTGCAGAACAATCCGGTACTTCAATTGCCATTGATGCGCAACAGTTAAAAGGACAAAGCAGTTCGGGTTTAAAAGGTAGCTTTGCGCTGGAACAAGGCTTTCAACACATTTTAGCCTCTTCAACATTTCATGCCCTAAAAGTCGGCCAAGGCTATACGCTGGCGCCTAACACGACTCAAAATACCCATCGTATCGCTGCGCCCACAACGACATTAATCAATAATACAAGCTCTCAGCAGATTCAGAATGATGAAGTAGCCGTTCGCTTGACTCCGCTTGTAGTCTTTGGTCAGGAAAATCGTGATACTCAGGGCAGCAACAGGGTATATGATGCCAACCGCTCTTCAGTCTATGCAGGCAAAGACTATATCGAGCGCTTCAAAGGCACCAATCCTGCTGATGTATTACAAGGGATGGTCGGTGTTTATAGTGGCGATGCCCGAAATAGCGGCGCACTGGACCCGAGTGTACGTGGTGTGCAAGGCGTGGGTCGAGTCCCCTTGACCATTGATGGAACGGAACAGTCAATTGCGGTATGGCGTGGCTATAATGGCGTAAATAACCGAAATTATATCGATCCTAACCTGATCGCGGGCATTGAAGTGATTAAAGGCCCGTCCTTAGAACGTAATACCACGACTTCAGTCGGTGGCGGTGTAGTGGTCAAAACCCTGGAAGCGGATGATATTGTTCGCCCCGGTAAAACATTTGGTGCCGAGCTCAAAGTTGAAGGCTCAAACAACTCAATCGACCCATCGCTTCCAGACATGAGCAAAGTCGGCAAAAATTATGATGATACGACGCCGTGGAACGATGTAAACGGGAAAAAGTACGATCCGGATATCTATAAAAAGAACCGCAGCAGAAATGATAACTCTAACTTCTCTGGCGATGATCTCGCGGGCCGACTGGCACTGGCAATGAAGCAGGACAAATTTGATTTATTGGCAGTTTATGCAGTACGCGAACGCGGCAACTATTTTTCAGGTACACATGGGGCAGGCTATTATAAACGGGCAGAACCCAGTAATAGCCTTGATTTTATTCCTTATTTTGCACATTCATACAAACCGGGCGATGAAGTACCCAACACCTCAAGCCAAATGGAATCGTGGTTATTCAAAGCCAACTATCGCCCAACTGATGATCAGGCACTGAAACTGACCTATCGAGACACCAAAAATAGATTTGGTGAAATCATGCCGTCACGGATTGAATGGGGGCTAACACCTGATATTGGGGTACCGCAGTGGCCACTCAGCAACATTCGTTCTAAAGCCTATAGTCTGGAATATAAGTTTAAACCTGAAAATATTCAGTGGGTCGATTTCTATGCCAATATCTGGCAGACCGATACCGAAAGCCAGACCTATACACGCGGTGGCTGGCCAACCACGATTGATTTTCGAGACAACCGCATTATCAATACCGCGATCAGTCATTCTGATAACCGACGTCAGGGCATCACGATCAGTAACAAAGCCAGATTGTCCCAACAACTTGATTTAACACTGGGTGGAAGTTTCTTAAAAGAAAAACTCAGTTCTGATGATATTTACGGTGAATATGGCCCAAGCTATTCCTTATATCAAGCCTTACCGCGTGCAGGCCGCCGTGAAGAAAAGACCTTTGATTTTAATTTTAACTATCGTCCCGCTTCATGGTTAAGTTTTGATGCAGGGATGCGTTATCGCTCCTACTGGGCTTTTGATGATTTCTTGAATAAATCATTGAGAGAGGGAGTTGATCCTGCCTTAAATCCGTTATTTACCAAGAAAAGCAAGCTCAAGGAATACAGTTTTGAATATCAGACCATGCCTGAAAGTTATAGCGCTCAGCAGCAACGCATGCTGGACCGGTTCACTCAACGTTATGCCAGCAGAAATCCAGACTGGGATGGCAAACTGGAAACGGTTCCTGCTTCAGAAAGTACATTATATAACCTGATCTGGTCACAGAAAAATACGCTTACCTGGAAAGCAGATGACAACGGTCAGCTAAATTTGGCCGATAATGTATTAGAACGGCTGAATGCCTTAGGTCAAAAATATGTGATTACTGGCAGTGGCAACTTAAGCCCGGCAGTGATTGAACAGGTTCCGATTGAAATGGCGCAAAAAGTAAAAGACAGTGGCTGGGCACCTCAGCTTGGCGCCTCCCTGCATTTAACTGACAATAACCGGCTCTATGTCCGTTATGCAGAAGAGTACCGTTTACCTAGCCTGTTTGAAAGCACGGTTGGCTTTTCCGCTCTGATGCCTTATCAAGCGATCAAACCCGAACATGCGTTTAATTATGAAGTGGGATATGTCTACGACATGCGTGACTGGTTGAGTTCAGCACGAAATGCCGATCTCAAACTGGCGTATTACTACAATAAAACCAAAAACGTGATCGAGCGCAATCAGAACCTGATTTTCACCAATATGGATGAGCAAAAACTTTCCGGGCTAGAACTGCAAAGCCGTTTTGATAATGGCGCTTTCTTCACCGATCTGAGCTTGGCTTATAACCTGAAGAATCAAGTCTGTGACAGCAATAGTGCCATCGATAAAATGATTAATAGCGGCACGGTGCAAACGGATCAGGGGATGCAGTTCCGTGATGCCTATAAACGTTGTGTCGATGATGGTTTTCCGAATGGCTATCTGGTTACCATGTCGACTCCCGAGCTGAGTGCCCATGCGTTGTTGGGCGCACGTTTTCTCGATGAGAGATTAGAGTTGGGTGCGCGTGCAACCTTCTACAAAGGCTATGAAAGTCCGCTGCGTAAAAATAATGATGCAGGGATCAACAAAGGCTATTACCTCAATGTCCCGTTGGCCTGGGATGATACCTGGCTTTTTGATGCTTATGCACGCTATCAAATCGATACCTATAACACGGTTGAATTTGTGGGCAACAATCTTTCCAACCAGTTCTATATCGATCCATTAACGCGAAGTGCCATGGCCGCACCCGGCCGTACTTTGAAAGTCAGCTGGACCACCAAGTTTTAACACCGAATTTAATTTCCTCTTTTAAATCAGCGGGAATTAGATAAGCGTAAATAATAGAGTTGAATGATTATTATTTACAAAATCAAGGCGTAGTGATCAATCCAACTGCGCATACAACTACATGGATAACGAAATCGTTATCTTTATTGAAACAATAACTTAGCTTTAGAAAAATGGAGTAACAATAAATGAAAATCTCTCAACTGTTCATCGCTCTGGTTGCATGTTCTGCGGTATTCAGCCATGCAGCAATTGAAGGCGCTTCAAGCAATGAAGCAAATATCAAAGTCGGTGCGGCAGCAAATGCCAGTCATAGCGGTGGAACAGCTGCCGTTTCAGTAGAGGCGGCAGGTGCACCTTATAATGCATTCACCGGTTTTAGTTCACTCAAAGGTCTAGCGCAGGCATTTGCTGCACAAGGAACCAGCAATAGCAATGTAACTGTGGGTAGCAAGAGCTTTAATATCTCTCACATTCCTGTCTCTGCAATGCCGCCTTCACATAGCGCTTTAGGTAATTTTAACTTTGGCCAGGTCGGCACACAGGAAGTTTATTTCGGTGAATGGTGGAAAGCAGGTGATACGCCTGCCAGCGCAAGCCATACGGTTTATTACGCAGGTGACAATACCAATACCACAGTACCTACCGCAGGGACGGCAACCTATACCGTTGCAGGGATTAATGGCTCGGTAGCCAATCTGTTAACTGGTAATTTCACTGCAAACTTCGGTGCAGGCACGCTCGAAGGATCATTAACCGGAACCGGTACTAGCGTTTCAAACTTAACACTGGATGGCGTGACCTTTAATCCGGGTTCGGCTGCATTTAGCGGTTTTGCAATTGCAAATGGTACCGCTGGCTTAAATGATTCCGGAGCTGTTCAGGGACATTTCTTTGGCGCAAATGCGGCTGCTTTAGCGGGTATCGCGAAATTTGACAATGTTTCTTATAACACGGCATTTGGCGGTGCGAAAAACTAATGGTGGCAAGAGGAATCTACAGCTGTAGATTCCTTTTTCTTGTTTAAGGACTCATGCTTTTCTTTTTTACGGTTGTTATGAAAAAAACATTGCTGTGCTGTGTGATTTTACTGGCTGCTTCATCACTCTATGCCGATGATGAGACACAACTCCGCCTTAATCAAAGTCTGGATCAGAATCTGTTCCAGCAACAGCATCAATTACAACAACAAGGCACCATTCGTGACACCGAGAAACTGCCCAGTATCCGTATTAATGGCCAAATTTACGCGGTAGAACAAAATCCGGATGATCTGGCCAAAGCGCTATATCTGGCGGTCATGCAAAAGCAATGGGGCAATGCTGCGATTTACTTAAAACACTATCAGCAGTATCAAGGCTATGATCAGGCTTTAACCGATTTTGCCGAAGCGGCCTTGGCGCGCGCTCAGGGAAAGCTCAAATTAGCCGAACAAAAATTTCAAAGCAGTCTTAATCAACAACCCAATAATCTGATTTGTGAACTCGAGTTAGCGCGCGTGCTGTTTGAACAGCAGAAGAATAAACAAGCAGCACGCCTTTTTACATCGATTCAGGACAAGCTAGGGCAGAGCAATGGTGCAATGATCCCACCAGAAGTGCAACAAACGATTGATCTGTTCGTCAAAGCACTTGATCAGCGAGATTCGTGGCAAGGCAGTGTCGCAATTGGCCCATCCTATGCCACAAATCTGAATAGTTCTTCGGAACAAAGCAAAACATGGACGTTGTATGGCATTGATGACAAGGGCAAGGCGACTCCAATTCAGGAAATTACCCGCGGCAGCCCCAAAGCAGCATCAGCAACAGGGATTGACTATGAGGCCAGTCTAATCAAGCGCTTTTCGCTTTCGGGCAATCATGGCATTGCCTTACGCGGTTTAGCATTTGGGCAATCCTATGCTGATCATGCGCTCTATAACGAATCCACCCTGAATATCAATGCAGGCTATAGTTTTTTTGATTTAAAAAATCAAATCACCATTGCACCGCTATTTGAGCACAAACGTTATGCCAATGATGGTTTATACAATGCATGGGGGGCACGTACTGAATGGATGCGATTTCTAGCACCAGACAAAGCCTTCAAGCTTGAAGCTGAAATCAAGGATCTGGACTATCAAAAGTATAAAAACCTAGATGGTAGAGAAAGCTCGGCAATGTTTACATTCTGGAAAATTCTACCGCAGCAATGGACACTTTTTAGCGGACTGGATGTACTGGATCATGACACCCAGGAAAAATATATGGCGGCTTATCAGCAACAAGGCATCCGTCTAGGACTGAGCAAATCCTGGAAAGCAGGTTTGAATACCACGCTATTAACCTCATACCGCTGGCGGCAGTTTGACCGCTACGTCGAGACCTTTGCTGCACGTCGCCATGATTTTGAACAGAACTATACCCTGGTTGTACAAATGCCACGGTTTAAGTTTTATGGTATGACGCCGAATTTGACCTATCGCTACAACCATAATGACAGTAATGTCGACTGGCTCTATTCCTACGATAAACACAATATCAGCTTAAAGCTGGAACATCGTTTTTAGGAGAGCGTGATGAAACAAAAATCCCAGTCACTCTCTTATGCATGGAATTCAACATTCGCCTCCAGAGCTGTTTTGATTCATTCATACCCTAAATCAGTCATTAGCTTGCTAGTCATTGCGCTGCATCTTCTAGCCATATGGTTTCTCAGCCATTTTATTGAACCTTATAGCTTGGCAACTTCACCCAAAGTGAATGCGCTCAAGGTGCACTTTGTCTCCTTGTCACCGGCAGAACAAGAGTCGCCTCATACATCGGCTCAAATTGCGCATGCTCAACCACCAGCAGCGCAACATGTAAAACCACAATCTAGCAGTCCTGGCCTACATAAACAGGACAGCAACGAGCAGAAGATTCTGGTCAGTCATAATGCTTCGCATAGCGTGTCCAACAAACAACTGAATAAACAACAACATGCTGACGCATCCCCACCAACACAACCGCTTGCTGTTCAAACTGTAGAAAATAAAACGGCGAAATCACATTTACAGACTGAACCATCCTCTACTGCCGTTAATTCACATCAGCAAATACCTCAAGCAGATGCGGGAGAAAAGCACGAGCTCTCTGCTGGCGTAAAAGCGCCTGCAGCACAACAGCAGCTTAGCCGGGCACCTGACAGCCAGGTTGAACGTGATGCACCTATGCAAGTCAATCATGTCGAGGTTCTCAGTTTTGGCAAATTTGCCTACGACGATCGGGAACTGAGACTACAAACCCGCATGCTGGAGTTACGCTTACACATCAATGAAAACGGGCAGCCAATCGATATTCAGTTAAAACAAAGTTCAGGTATTGCCAGTTTAGATCAGCGCGTTCTAAACGCAGCCCGTCAGTCCAGATTCAAACCCTACACAGTCAATGGCCGAGCAGTGGCTATTGTCGTCGATTTTCCAGTGCAACTTAAACTCAGTCGGGATCGTTAACCGATGAGCAATATTCTTTCTTCAGGAGAATGATCATGAACGCAGTCACAGAACCAATGGTCGCCAATAGTCTTTCGCAGCGTTTAAAGCAAGAAACGGCAGCAGAGCATGAACGGATGCATCGCCTGATGGCGCAGGCCGATGTATTTGCCAATAAGGAAAAATATGCGCAATTCACCTTGTCACAATACTATTTCCAGCAGGAAATTGAACATCTTTTTGAACAGGAAGGTGTGGCTGGACTTATTCCAGATCTCGGTATTCGTGGTCGTTCTTTACAGGCTTTCGAAGATTTGCAGGACTTGGGTATTCAACCGGCAGGACAAGCGCTACAAAGTGCAGCCGTCAAATTACCTGAAGCCTTAGGCTGGATTTATGTCTCGGAAGGGTCAACCTTGGGCGCCGCTTTCTTATTTAAAGAAGCGCAAAAACGCTTAGGCTTCTCTGAAACCTTTGCTGCCCGTAATCTGGCTGCTTATCCAGAAGGACGTGCCAAGGTTTGGAAACGTTTTGTTCAGGCACTCGATGATGTAGATTTTGACCCGGCATTACAGGATCGCGTGGTGCAAGGTGCTTTGGATGCATTTGGCTATTTTGGAAAGGCCTTAAACCAGCTGGACGAATTGAAATAAGCATGTGACTTAAGGATGAGCAGGTATGGAGAATATTGATCGCATGAATCATGATGTGAATAGCAAGGTTGTGCCACAACCCTCACAGCCGGCAAGCAAATTAGCACGCTCGGTCTGGTGGCGATTACTCTTTATCTGTCTGGCCTGGTTATGTATTGCACTCGGCATACTTGGAATTTTTATTCCAGGTCTGCCGACGGTTGATTTTATATTATTGGCCGTTTTCTTTGCCGCCAGAGGCTCAGAAAAACTGCATCAATGGTTTCTTAATCACCGCTTTATCGGGCCTATGCTCAAAGAATGGCAACACAACCGCCGCATTCCCAAAAAAGCAAAATACATGTCAACCGTGAGTATGAGCATTGCTGCAGTCATCATGCTCTGGACCATTCCACATCCGTGGCTGGTCTATCCTTTAATTGCCTGTATGGCTGCGGTGTTGATCTGGATGTGGGGCAGGGATCATGGTCGCTAATCCGGTATTATCCAAATGTTCTATCTGGCCTGAGGAAATAACATCTGGCTCAGGGGACTCCGCATTTAACTGCTTCGACACAATTTTATCGCTCCAACTCGTTTACCGAGTGATTCGGTTTCAGATTAATTAATATCAACCAGTAGCACACTGCGGGGATCAAGGCGATAAAGAACGCAAAGATATCATCATAGAGCACGCCCCATTGTTTTGGCAGTTGGCCGGTATGGCTCCATTCCAGAACAATAAACAAAGGGGCTGCAATCAATAATGCACTCAGACAAATCGTAAAAAAATTCAGGCACCGATAGTGGTTTAAGCCGAGTGACAATAACAAGGAAAAAGGAACGGTTAAAATGCAATAGGCGAGATAAACCAGAAAATGTCCAACCAAAATCATAAATAGCGAATAAGGTTTAAATTCACTATTCAGCAAGATAAACAGCAAGGCCATAAACACTAATAAAGGAATCGGCGCCAATAAAAGCGCATACAGTATGGTCTTTGTCTTATATTTCAATCAAACACCCTCGACCGCCTCAAGGTTACGTATTGCATAATTTTAATACATATTGCGTAACGCCATTTGCTCTGCTAGTCTTTTTTCGCTTTCTCTCAAAATATGTCAACTCAGGATAATATACAAGAGATTAAAAAATCGAATAATCATAAGGAATATGGACATGTTCAAGGATACGCACGCCACGTTGCATTCCTCAAAAAAAGCAGCAGTGATCACCTTACTACTTTGTTTTCTGTTTGCCATTATCGAAGGTTTTGATTTGCAGTCGATGGGCGTTGCCGCACCCAGAATGAAAGCAGAAATGTTACTGAGCAGTACCGAGATGGGCTGGGTGTTTAGTGCAGCGGTGCTCGGTACTTTACCTGGCGCCATGCTTGCAGGAAGACTGGCCGATTCAATTGGGCGTAAGAAAGTATTCATTAGCTGTATTCTGATTTTTGGCCTGATGTCATTACTGACACCTTTTACTCAGCAACTGAACAGCTTGCTTCTGGTGAGATTTCTGACCGGATTAGGCATGGGTGGGGCATTGCCGATTGTGATTACCATGGTGTCCGAGGCGGTGAGTGAAAAATATAAGGCCACAGCAGTGAGTGCCATGTATTGTGGTATGCCGATTGGTGGAGTACTCACTTCCATAGTCGCTTTATCGCTGACTGCGGATCATGAATGGCGGCATATCTTTTATTTCGGTGGCATCGCACCTCTATTACTTGTCCCTGTTCTGATTTTCTTTTTACCTGAATCGAAAGCCTATCTGAATAAAACAGCAAACAACCCGGCAACACGCCCAAGTTTGATGACGGTCCTATTTGCGAAACCCCGTATACTGATTACGTCCAGTTTATGGTTGAGTTTCTTCGGCACACTTTTGGTATTAGCGCTATTCCAAAACTGGTTACCGACTTTAATTTCAGGCTTAGGTCTGAATAAAGAACAGGCCAGTTATATCCAGATTGGCTTTAATCTGGGCGGTTCGATTGGCATTCTGATTTTGGGCTTTATGCTGGACCGGTTAAATAAATTCCTGATTGTTGCAAGTGTCTATAGCGGTATTTTACTCTCGCTGATTGGACTGGCTTATTCTAATAGTGCATTTAGCTTCACCTTATTCGCCAGTGGATGCGGTATGTTTGTGATTGGTTGCCAGTCGATTTTATATACTTTGGCAGCCAAGTATTATCCAACAGAAATGCGGGGAACCGGCGTCGGTGCTGCTGTTGCGATTGGCCGGATCGGTGCCTTTTCCGGTCCATTAGTGGCAGGCTATTTATTGGGAACTGGGCAAAGTGAAATTGTGGTGATTGCCTCAAGTATTCCGATGATTTTATTGGCTGCCATCTCAGCACTGATCTTACTTCGTAAACCGACACATTCAACCGAAGACAAAGACGCACTTAAGGTCGTGACCCCGTGATTTGATTTTTAGACTTTGTTATCTCCGCAATATCAGGGAATAGCCATGCTATTTCCTTTTTTATTTTAGCCCGTTTAATTGCAGTACCTCGATAATGTGGCATTTCATTGTGTTTTGGCGTATCGGTATAATAAAATAATGCCGATTTTAGGATGACCGATAGGAAGAGTAGGATGTATAAAGCGATTTTCTTTGATATTGATGATACCTTGCTGAATTTTAGCGTGGCCAATCGCTCGGCATTTGTAAAATCCTTCGGAGAATTTAATTTACATCATGATGATCTGACCTATAGCACTTATAAACACATTAACCATCTTTTATGGGAAAGACAGAAGTTAGGTGAAATTACGGTACAGGACGTAATTAATAACCGCTTTAAACAACTATTTAGTGCCTTGAAAGTGGAGATTAATCATGATCATTTTCGCGATACCTTTCAGGGCAATCTGGCCAAAGAACATACCCTTGAAGAGGGTGCAGCAGAAGCAATTCAATATTTGAGCCAAAAATATAAACTCTTCGCCGCCTCAAATAGCATTTTGCATCAACAAAAGGCACGTTTACACTTGGCCGGTTTATTGCCACATTTCTCTGATCTGTATGTATCTGATGATGTCGGTTATGAAAAACCTGATCAGCGTTTTTTCCAGACCTGTTTAGCCAGAAGTAAGATTGCCAAAGAAGAAATTCTTTTTATTGGCGACAGTCTTGAAGCAGACATCAAGGGTGCTTCTTCATGTGAAATTCCAACCTGCTGGTACAATCCCAAACAAATCAAGAATGAACAGGATCTGAATATCACTTATACCATTCAACATCTGTCCGACCTGACTCAGATTCTATAAAACAGAAACTTACCTTTGTTGTTCAAGGTTTAAGCGGCAGGGTGTGGATAGTGAATAATATTGTGCATGATCACACTCTGCTCACCCGTATTGGCATAGGTATGTGGAATATCGGCGTGAAAGCGGATCGATTCTCCAGCTGCCACCGTGTGATTAATCCCTTCAAGCTGTAGCTGCAATACCCCAGCAAATACAATGATATGTTCAATCACGCCTGCTTCATGCGGGCTGGATTCACTGCTTGCGCCGGGCAGTAATTCAATCTTTAGCACATCCATGCGAAGTTGCTCATCAAAAGCAATCAGGGGACTGACCCGCATGCCTGAATGATCCTGTTCAAAAACAGGTAAATCACTAAAATGATGGATTTCCGGTGCTGTTTGAGATTGTCCACCTTCAAGAAAAGTCGAAAATGCAACATTGAAGCCGGTCGCGATTTTCCAGAGCGTTGCTACCGTCGGACTCGACTTGCCCAGCTCGATTTGACCCAGCATTGCTTTACTCACACCGGTCAATTCAGCAGTTTGGCTTAAACTCAAACCGCGCTCGGTTCTCAAGCTTTTTAAAGCTTCAGCAACATTGGGTGGAATATCTTGCATAAATAAACGTCTTCTTGAATAAAAATGATTGTCCGTTATAACAGACGATGATACTTTAGTCACTCTACCTTCATTCTTCAGTAAAGTATTTCCTATGCGTAACTTAGCATTTTTTAGGTCTTCCTCACCAGCCATGATTATGACAGGGCTTGTGGCAGTGCTGGTCGGCTATGCCAGTTCTTTAGCCATTATTTTACAGGCGCTGGAAAGGGCGGGACTGGATGCTTCGCAAACAGGAAGCTGGCTGATGATGCTGGGTATCGGCATGGGCATCACCAGTATCGGATTGTCACTCTATTATCGTACCCCGATTTTAACGGCGTGGTCGACACCCGGGATTGCCTTGCTTGCCACCAGCCTGACTGGAGTCAGTATCAATGAAGTGGTGGGGGTGTTTATCTTTGCTTCAGGTCTGATGCTGTTATGTGGCGCGACAGGTATTTTTGCCAAGCTGATGAACTACATTCCACGCTCGATTGCTTCTGCCATGCTGGCAGGCATCCTGTTACGTTTTGGTTTAAGTACATTCGAAGCCTTACAGGTCAATTTTACCCTGTGTCTTGCCATGTTGGCGGCGTTTGTATTGACCCGACGCTGGTTCCCACTCTATGCCATTATTGCAACGCTGATTACCGGAATTGTTGTGGCAGGGATCAGCGGAGACCTGCATTTTACCCAGACCGGTAATGTCTTCACGCTGCCCACCTTCGTCCAGCCGCAGTTCACCATGACCACGCTGATTGGTGTCGGGATTCCATTTTTTATCGTTTCGCTGGCATCGCAAAATGCACCGGGTATTGCGATCTTGCAGGCCAGTGGTTATACACCTAAAACCTCTATGTTGCTGGTCTGTACCTCTCTAACCGCGATTATTTTAGCGCCGTGGGGTGGTTTTAGTATCTGTATCGCAGCCATTACCGCAGCGCTTTGTATGGCGCCTGATGTTCATCCTAATCCGGCAAAACGTTATATTGCATCGACTTGGGCTGGGATCTTCTATTTAATCGCCGGGATTTTTGGCGGTGCTATTTTTATATTGTTTAATGGCTTACCAAGCGTATTAATCCATATTCTGGCTGGACTGGCATTATTGACGACCTTGATGAACAGTTTGCATCAATCATTAGTAGACGAACAGGGCCGCGATGCAGCGATGATCTGTTTTCTTCTCACCGCATCAGGTATCACCTTACTAGGGATTGGTTCAGCGTTTTGGGGCCTGGTCGGCGGGATTCTGGCCTATCAGATTCTGGTGAAACCTGCCCGATAATATCGGATATTGTTTAAGATAAGTTATATAAAAAGCGATTATTAATTGAATATAATCGCTTTTTTACTATGCAATCTCAGGTTAAATAGGTGAGGATATAGTTATAGAAATTTTATAAAAAATACCGCTAGGAAAAATGAACTCGATTATCATAATTTAAAATATAAAAAGCTTAAATAAGACCTGCTTCACACAATAATTTAATTATGTATATTACCTTACTTAATTTATTTTATTTCATACAATCAATATTTTATTAATATTTTCTTATCATTTTTCAGTAGATATATAAATTAAAGCAACTGAATTGTTGTATTTGTAGCAGCAGTCCGACATAAAAATATTTTATATGCTAGGCTGTTTAGTTTTTCTTAAGAAATGCGTTCAAATGGATTTAAAGCAGAAGTATGAAACAGGCCGGTTTTATTGGTCATTTTTATTACCGCGATACTGGGCAATATGGATTTGCCTGACTATTTTAATGTTATTTGCAATATTACCTTGGGCGGTACAATGGCGACTGGCAGACGCTTTATCAAAACTGGCCTGGAAAGTTTTAAAATCCAGACGAAAAACCACCTTAAGAAATTTCGAGCTCTGCTTTCCTGAAAAAAGCCAGCAACAAAGAGAAGCTGAAGCGAAGCAGGTGTTTTTCAATATGATGATCGGCTTGTTTGAGGCCCTGAATGCCTGGTACAGCCCGAAGTGGTATCGAAACCGCATTCATATTCATGGCTTGGAGCACATTTCACAAGCACGAGAGACCGGTATTCTGTTATTGGGTTCGCACACCACTTTGCTGGATGCAGGAGGTTATGTCAGCAGTTGCTTCTTCGATCTTGATGTAGTGTATCGTCCACAAAACAATCCTTTGTTAGATATGCTGATTAGCCGCTCACGTGCCACCATTTATAAAAATCAAATCTCCAAAAATGATATGAAAGGTTTGATTAGCAATCTGAAACAGGGGCGGGCAATCTGGTATAGCCCAGATCAGGATTTCGGTCTAAAACAAGGCGTAATGGCACCGTTCTTTAATGTTCAGGCCGCGACTGTAACGGCGCATCGCCGTCTGATGAATATTTCCAAAGTCCCCGCGATTCCTTTATTTTTCTATCGCAAAGGTGATATTCGTAATCCTCAATATCACATTTTACTTGAACCTCGCTTAGAAAATTTTCCGAGTCGGGATGAAGTTGCCGATGCCACCAAAGTGAATCTGATTATTGAAAACCAGATCAGCATGTATCCAACCCAGTATATGTGGTTTCACCGAAGATTTAAAACCAGAGCATTAGGCGAGGCTGCGCTATATTCATAATCGGGTCGTCTCTAATTTATTATTGATATCAACAATAAAAAAACCGACCGCCAATCGATTATGGCGGTCGGTTTTTATAAGCGCACTCAAATACTTTAGATCATCGAGTGGCTTATATCGCTTGCCACTGCTGCTTAACTTCTTCAGAGTTTTTAATCAGAATGACTTTGTCATCTTTGACTTCACCAATCCAAGCTGTCGGGATCAGGTGATGCTGATCGTTTTCATCACGCGTCAATTTAAGTTGGCTGTCACCCTCAAGATGGTCAACTGTTCCCACTTTGGTGCCACAAGACGCAATTACATCAGAATGTTTTTTAATATCTTGAATATTTAAAGTACTCATTTTTAAACCTCTTCTATAAGTATCACAACACGGTAGTCACTAAGCTACTGCATATTTTCGGGTAATTGTTGGGTTTTAAATAAACCTTACAGGATGGTTTTATAGTTTCACCTAAACCTACCTTTTAGTTAACAATGAAACAAAACGAAATAAATAGTTCAATACTAATGAAGAATTATCTTTTTATTACAATTCATCTATTTAAATAAACGTAACTTTTCATTTACTTTTAAATAAATTGTCATGAATTAATATTTTAACAATGAATAGTAAAATATCGATAAAAAGATCAATCTTTGACATATTAAATTGCTTTGCGCAGTACACAGCTGAAGAGCAACAACAGCAACGTCCACGAGTACTCAAGCAGTTGATTCAAACACTAGGGCGCTTGCCAGAACCCGCTTCAGGGCAGACTTATCAACGCTGGCAAATCTTTGCCCAGATTGCGGGATGTGATTTAAGTTTAGCCAAGCTGTTTGAATCACACTGTGATGCCTTAAGCATTCTGCATGAACTGGGTTATACGCAAGAAAATGATAAAGAAATGTGGGCTATTTGGGCTGCAGAGGGTGGACCGGCACCGTTACTGGTCGAAAATGAGCGCTGTCATGGCATTAAACCATGGTGCTCTGGTGCAGAGTTTATTCAAAAAGCATTAATCAGCTTTAAAGATCAACAGGGACAATCCCAACTTTGCATTGCTGACTTGGATCATGTCTCGCTCAAGGTTGAGCTAGACCAATGGCACGCCGTAGGCATGCAAGGCACACAGACAGCCAGAGTCACCTTTCAGGACACCCCAGTCAACATGATCGCCAGCCCCAATGCCTATCTTGACCGGCCAGGTTTCTGGCATGGGGCTGCCGGTGTCGCAGCTTGCTGGTATGGAGCAGCAGTCCGCTTAATGGCCGAACTGCAACACAGCTGCCTGACCACGCCCAATCCCTTTAAAAAAATGTATTTGGGTCAACTGGCAGCTCAACTGGGCGTGACCAGACAATATTTTCAACACGTGGCACAACTGATCGACAGTCAGCCAAAGCTTAGTCATGAACGCGAAGTACGTATTCTGCGTGCGCAAACCGAACAGTGTTGTCTGGCCGTTATAGAAGGCGTTGGCAAGGCATTGGGAGCACGGCCGTTTTGTGAACAGGCAAGCTTTGCTCGGTTAATGGCAGATTTACCGGTATTTATTCGGCAAAGTCATGCGGCATTTGATAATGAACAGATTGCTGAACGATGTTTAGAGGAGCAGGTGTCGTGGGAACTCTAAATCATCCTTTGGTTGAAGATCGCATCATTGAAGGACTAGGAACTTCAAAAGCACAATGGCTACACAGCTTTGAACAACAACCGTTATCGCCGCTCAATCTTGAAAAATTTCAATCCAAAAGAATCGTGATTGTTGCACCGCATCCTGATGACGAAATTCTGGGTTGTGGGGGCTTAATGCAACAGCTGATCACACTGAATTGCCGTCTGCTGATCCTCGCAGTGAGCAATGGCACGCAAAGTCATCCACACTCTACCAAATACACTCCAGAACAACTGGATCAGATTCGTCCGCAAGAAAGTTTAGCGGCTTTAGACTGTTTGGGTGTTGCTGAACATGCTCAATGCATTGCACTCAATTTACCCGATGGACAGGTTCATTTGCACCAGCAGCAACTGTGGCAACAACTGGACAAGCTGGTTCAAGCGGAAGATATCCTGATTTGTAGCTATGCACAGGATGGACATCCGGATCACGAAGCCGTCGGTAAAACCGTACAAGCCTTTGCTTCAGCCCATGATCAGCACTATTTACACGTTCTGATCTGGGCCTGGCACTGGGCTCGGCCTCTGGACCCTCGTATCGATTGGCAAAAGGCTCGTGCTTACCGTTTAACCGAGCCGCAATTAATCAAAAAAGGTCAGGCCATTATGCAATTTAAAAGCCAGATTGAGGCGGATGAAAGTACCGGTCAGGCGGCCGTTCTATCTCCAGCGATCATCGACCGGTTGTTGATGCCGTGGGAGGTTTATCTTTGTGAATGATTTCAGTCAATATTTTGAAGTGTTATATCACCAGAGTAATGATCCTTGGGGCTACGATCAACACTGGTATGAAGCACGTAAAAGGCAGGTTTGTCTGGCTGTCCTGACCCAGCAACATTATCCCAGTGTACTGGAAATCGGCTGTTCCAACGGCCATTTAAGTATCCATCTGGCGAAACGTTGCAATCAGCTGTTATGTGTAGATGTTTCTGCGCATGCGGTTCAACTGGCTGCCCAACGTTTACAGAACCTTAACCATGTCAGTATTCAACAGCACAAAATACCCGAAAATTTTCCTGAACAGAAGTTTGACCTGATTGTGATCAGTGAAGTGGCCTATTATCTATCATCTGTAGAGTTACAACAGTTGATCGGTCAGCTCAAACATAGCCTGACGCCACAAGGGGAAATCCTGTGTTGCCACTGGCGGCATGAGATTCGGGATTTTGAACTGGATGCCTTGCAAGTTCACCATCATTTAAAACAGTCTTTACCGTTCTCTCATTATTTAAGTCTGAATGATCCGGATTTCATGATTGATATCTGGACAGTGAATCCTTCTTCTCTAGCCAAACAACAGGGATTAATATGAAAATCGGTATTGTAATTCCAGCGCATAATGAAGAAATGTTTTTATCGGCCTGTTTGCAATCTATTCAACAGGCAACTCAGCATATACCGCAAGATCAGGTCGACATTCTGGTGGTTTTAGACAGTTGTACGGATCAGTCCCGCTCGATTGTACAGGCACATCAGGTGAACTGGATTGAATGTGATTATGCCTGTGTAGGCAAGGCCAGGGATCTGGGAATCCGTCATCTGATTCAGCAGGGTGCAAACTGGATTGCCTGTACAGATGCCGATACGATTGTTGATCCAGACTGGTTATTGTGCCAGATGCAACATCAGCCCACAGATGCAATTTGTGGAATCGTGGTGCTGGATGATCTCGATCCCTTGTCCGTATCACAACAGCAAAAATATCTGGCTCATTATCAGGACAGCATGGATCATCAACATATTCATGGGGCAAATTTAAGCTTTAGTGTAGATGCCTACCTTCAGGCTGGCGGATTTGAGCCGATTCCTTGCCATGAGGATGTATCCTTAATTGAAAAATTCATGACCCAATGTTGCAAGATCACCTGGAGTAATCTGGTCCGGGTCACCACCAGCAGCCGCTTGCATGGCCGTGCGCCACAAGGCTTATCGCACTTTTTAAAACAACTCTAGTGGGTATTTAAGATAAAATTGATCAAGCGGTAAAAAATAAAATGAGAAAATAAAAAAATTAAATATTCGTGATTCTGTAAATATATGATAGTTTTTAAAATTCTTCTTCACAAAAACTTTCATAGTTTGCGGAAATCTTAATGAATATACGACTGTGTTATGCCAGCAAACGCAATGAAAATAGCGACGATTTGCTGCAAGATTTACGCGACATTCTTACCGAAGCCCGGGATTTCAATACTCAACATTGTATCTATGGGGTATTGTACTATGCCGATAATGCTTTTTTTCAATGCCTGGAAGGAGAGCAAGCCATCGTTGAAAGTTTATTTGAAAAAATAAAAACCGATGCAAGACATCTTGAAGTCAAACATTTCGGCACAGATCCCATTGACCAATATACGTTTAAGCGCTGGTCAATGAAATATGTACAGCGAAATACCAATATTGAGACTTTCTTTCTGAACTTGGGAGAAAATAGTTTTAATCCAGGCTGTCTAGAGCCAAATAGCCTGAATGCTTTTCTCGAGGAGTTGCTGCTCGCAGAACAAACCACGCTGCCGGTCGCTAAAAAAGTGGGGATGGTCAATCGTGGTGTTAATCCGTTCTAAGCGAATCACCATCTAGCTGTTTACTGCCAAGTTTAAAATTCAGATTTTTAAGCTTAGGTAACAGTTTGCTCATGAACAAATACACAGAGATGGAAGTACCAAACATCAGGATCACTTCCATACTCTGGCTAATAATCAACATGGCGCAATAGAAAAAACTAAATAAGGCCAGACATAATTCCGTACCTTTAAAATACCAGGTAATGAACATGCCAAATAAGGACGAGGACAGTATCAGATTAACTGTTTCATTGAAGCCGAGATAATTAAAGAAAATGATCACCAAGCATAAGGCTAGCATTGATAGTAAAAAGACAAAGATATTTTTTGCAATAAACATATTCTATTTCCTATCCTGAAGTTAATTTAAAAATCTTTCCTCTGTAACCAGAGGAAAGATTAGTACATATTGAGACGTTATTTGAGATTCTTTTCTATTATTCAGATTTCTTATATTAATAAAGATGCCTTTTTTATTTTACGGGATCTCTTCATTAATATTCAGCTTTCTATTGAATAGTAAAGAGCGCTTAAATGTACCGAGCTAATTATTAAAAAAATCAAATAGTTGGTGTATAAGCTTTTGGCTTACACGCTTGTAAGATATTGCCTACAAATGCATGTTTTTTGCTCAAAATTTACATTTTCACACTTATTGTAATTGTTTAAAATCAACAACTTACTTATTTTAAACATTTTCTTTAAATTTACATTTTTAACAAAACGCAACATACAGTATTGTTTAATAAAGAGAGGATTATTAAAAAAATTAATTAAACTTGGCTATGGGATTATCTTCACCCCAAAGGCGTTATTATGTTTTTATTTTCCCTTATTAATAAAAACCAAATAACCATCAAAATTCTAATTAATTTCATCCTCAGTCAGGGAAGAAAAAGTTATCGATCTGGTGTTTCGGTGCAGCAGTAAATTCATCAGCTGAAAACTCACGAATCAGTTCTACAGCCTGTGAATGTTGTGTATTTAGCCAATCGAGACGATGACCTTCCGGAATGATCACAACAGATCTTTTTTCATGTTCTGGCGAATGAAACTGTTTCATTAAAGGATGAGTATCTGCATTGATGGTCAGCATGGTCATGGAAAGAATTTCCTGACCGTCCACACTCGCATGTTCATAAAGGGCAGCAACGGTAAAAGGCTTTTTGTCCTGCCGATAAATAGCATACCAATGTGCCTTGCCATCAATATATTTAGGCTCGAAAATCGCATCCACAGGGACCAAAGCAAATTGATTTTTCTTCCAGGCATGTCTAAAACTGTTTTTTTCAGCCACTGTTTCAGCGCGTGCATTATAGGTATGCTGAGACAGCTTCAAGTCTTCGGCCCAAAAAGGAATGAGTCCAAAACGGGCAGAGCGCCATTGTACTTTTTCATTCGATGAGATCAGGATTGGACTGCTGTCCCTGGGATAAATATCCATTTTATAATCAAATGTCGGTTCGAATAAATCCAATAAGTGAGCCCGACTTTTATGAATAGGTCGATAATTCGCACACATATCTCCACCCAAAAATGATCAATAAACACCCATTCAGTGTTCATCAAACTCAGGTTATTTATGAGGCACTTTTTGTATTTTGATTGCATCTCTGCGTTAAGTTTTGGTGGTTAATGCTAAGCGCATGAGACTTAAAAAAATTGAAACGGCGGATATCAGGTGAAGCAAATAAGTTTAAGACTTTCTAAATGAGGGTCGCTTTGGAAAATTATCTCATGATGATAATGCAATTACAGAAATTGCCAGAAAGAGGGATATTTTATGAATGGATTTAAAAGTTTCTCCATTCTTAATTTTTAAAGTTATTAAATCATTGTATTTATATCAATTTTTTTAATTCAAAAATGCCAGATAATTACTAAGCGTAACAAACAAAGCAGGATAATTGCTTTACCATCGCTCGCTTTATCTTTACGGCAAGGTTTTCCTTCGTCAGCCCCATTGCTCAAGGTTTTTGATTTGGTGAACAATGAATTTTGATATTGACATCTTTGGTACGATTGTCACTGCAGTCTTTGTACTGTTTATCGGTTATTTCCTCGTAAATAAAGTGAGTATTTTAAAACGCTACAATATGCCTGAACCTGTAATCGGGGGACTTGTAGCAGCAATTGTCACGTATTTTCTGTTCACACAGCTCAATATTACGGTGAACTTTAATACTGACATTCAGCGTAGTTTCATGCTGGTGTTTTTTACTTCAGTCGGTTTAAGTGCCAGCCTTTCAAAACTTAAAGAAGGCGGAAAAACACTGATTATGTTTATGTTCTGTGTGATTACATTTGTAATACTACAGAATGTTTTGGGCATAAGTCTGGCAACCGCTTTAGGCCTTGATCCATTGATTGGCCTGATTACCGGTTCGGTGACCTTAACTGGTGGTCATGGTACTGCAAGCGCATGGGGCAGCATATTCGAAAATGAATATGGCATTCAGGGTGCAGTAGTGTTGGGTATGGCAAGTGCAACCTTTGGTTTGGTCATTGGTGGCATGATGGGAGGTCCTGTAGCCAAACTTCTGATTCGCCGCTATCAACTGGCTGAAGAAATTGCACCAACACAGCAACGCACTGAAGCGCCTCCTGCCAATGAAACAGCGCCGTTTGAATATCCGGAAAAAACCCGACTGATTACTGCAGACGATGCGGTAAAAACCTTGGGCATGTTTGCGCTGTGTATCTTCTTTGCCAACTTTATGACCGATTTTGCCAAAGGCTACTGGTTTGAATTACCGACTTTTGTCTGGGCTTTAGGTTGTGGTGTATTCATCCGTAATACCTTGGAATATGTCTTTAATATCAAACTGTTTGACCGCTGTATTGACGTATTTGGTAATGCTTCGTTAGCCTTGTTCCTGTCAATGGCATTAATGTCGTTACAACTTTGGCTATTGGCAGGACTGGCAGGTCCCTTGCTGATTATTCTGATTGCTCAAACTTTGTTTCTGGCACTCTACCTGTTTTTTGTCACCTTTAAAGTTATGGGTAAAAATTACGATGCAGCAGTACTTTGTGCGGGACAATGTGGCGTCAACCTCGGGGCCACACCTACGGCGATTGCCAATATTCAGGCCGTCACCAATAGCTATGGACCTTCGCATAAAGCCTTCCTGATTATTCCGCTGACGGGGGCATTTTTTGTGGATATTATTAATGCGCTGGTCATCCAGACCCTGATTAATTTTTTCTAGCACAGTGCTGTAACTTTATTTGAAAGTTTAAAGAGCATTTCTGCCGAAACTTTTTTATTCATATTGAAAATGCCAGTTGATCAACTGGCATTTTTTATTGTCTTTAAGGCAAGAGAGATGAATACCATCTCTATAATGTGAGCCTTGATTTTTCATGTTTGGTTACAAACCCTTAAATCCTTTTGCATATTCATAATATGGCTTACGTGAGTGCTAACAATTATTGCAAACGGTAAAAAAACACTGCCCATAATCAAATGACATCTTATAAATTAAAGGAATAACCATGCGTGCGCTTACTTACCACGGTGCTGAAGATGTCCGTGTTGAAACGGTAGCAGATCCCATCATTCAGGAAGCTGACGATATTATTTTAAGGGTGACCGCTACTGCAATTTGTGGTTCAGACTTGCATCTGTATCGGGGAAAAATCCCTCAAACCGAGCAGGGTGATATTTTTGGTCATGAATTCATGGGCATTGTTGAAGAGGTGGGTTCGGAGGTCACTCAGGTCAAAAAGGGGGATCGGGTTATCGTTCCTTTCGTGATTGCCTGTGGCGAATGTTTCTTTTGCCAGTTAAATCTGACCGCGGCCTGTGAAACCACCAATAGCGGACGAGGTGCGATCGTCAATAAAAAGCAGATTCCTTCAGGTGCTGCATTATTTGGCTATAGCCATCTCTATGGCGGCATTCCCGGTGGTCAGGCAGAATATGTACGTGTGCCCAAGGCTAATGCAGGCCCATTTAAAGTCTCGGGTTCATTGTCCGATGAAAAAGTGCTTTTTCTTACCGATATTCTACCCACCGCATGGCAGGCAGTGACCAATGCAAAAGTCAGCAAAGGTTCCACGCTGGCCATCTATGGGGCCGGACCGGTAGGTCTGCTCAGTGCAGCCTGCGCCAAAATGCTGGGCGCAGAAAAGATCTTCATGGTTGATCATAATCAATATCGATTGAAATATGCCGCAGAAGCCTATGGTGCAATTCCTGTCGATTTTGAAGCGGTTGATGCTGCTGAATACATTATCCAGCATACCGACAATTATCGTGGTGTTGATGCCGTGATTGATGCGATTGGATTTGAGGCAAAGGGAAGTGTGATTGAAACGCTGTTGACCAATCTAAAACTTGAAGGCTCAAGTGGTGTGGTACTCCGCCAATGTATTGCCGCTGTGCGCCGTGGAGGCGTGGTCAGTGTACCTGGAGTATATGCAGGGCCTATTCACGGTTTTCTCTTTGGCGATGCTTTTGATAAAGGTCTGACATTTAAAATGGGACAAACCCATGTCCATCATTTTTTACCTCAACTCTTAGAGCTGATTGAGGATGGTAAACTCGCGCCTGAAGCAATTATTACTCACCGGATGAAGCTAGAAGATGCAGCTGAAGGTTATCGTATTTTCGATAACAGGGAACAAGAATGCCGTAAGGTCATTCTTACGCCTTAAAAACTGATTGAACGTAAAAAAACCTCTAAGTCATATTAGAGGTTTTTTATGCTCCAACTAACTTTTAAATAAGAAACTGAGAATTCGAAATCGCTTGAAGACAACTAAAAGGCGTACAATAAATAATCAATAAAAAATACAGGCACCATCTTCCATGTTAGTTAAAAATAAAATTGCTGTGATTTTTGGAGGCAGTGGCGCTGTAGGTCACGCGATCGCTGATACCTTGGCCCGAGAAGGTGCGCATGTTTATGTAGGCGCCCGACACCAGCACACACTGGATCAGGTTGCAGCACGTATTCATCATGCGGAGGGCCAGATACAAACCTTTATTGTAGATGTACTGGATGAACAGGCGACCCAAACAGCGATAAAACAGTTGGCTGAGCTAACGGGGGGTATCGATGTTGTGATCAATGCCACAAGTTTTATGCATAACCAAGGTAAGGAACTTTCAGAACTCACCCAGCATGAATTTATGCAGGGCATCACACCTTTTTTAACTGCTCAATTTAATATTGCAAAAGCCATCGTCCCCTATATGGGTACAAAGTCGATCGGAGCAATGATTAGCATCATCGCACCCTCTGGCGCAATGGCGATCCCGGGTCATTTGGGGCATATTGTCGGTTGTGCTGGGAGCGAAGCATTTATCAAAGCACTCGCCAGTGAACTTGGTCCAAAGAATATTCGGGTGCTTGGGGTACGTTCCCATGCCATTGCGGATGCGGCTCAGGCAGGCTCTTATACGCGCGAGTTATTTAGTTTAAAAGCACAAGCGATGGGCATCACCTTGGATGAATGGCTTAATGGCGCTGCGCAAAGTACCATGTTAAAACGATTGCCGACGCTGGCTCAAATTGCCGAAACGGTGACATTTTTGGCCTCTGATCATGCCAGTGCAATGACCGCCACAATTGTCAATGTGACTGCGGGTACGACCATAAATTCATAGCAAATAATCGATAGAATTTCTAAGTAATTCAGTGTGATTGCTGTGCAAAACAGACGAGTCATGCTAAAAAGTGAATCCTTATAAACTCTAATATTCAAGTGAAGAATCAATATTGAGCTCTTCCTGATTAGTGTATGAAAATTGATAAGTGATTAAGTGGATGATAAGCAAAAGAAATGCAACCCTAATAGGACTCATGGCGGTGCTGTTATGGAGTTCGATTGTCGGGCTAATTCGTGGTGTCAGTGAAAGTCTGGGCGCAACGGGTGGAGCGGCTATGATATATAGCGTGGCTTCGGTGTTTTTATTATTGAGTATCGGATTTCCCAAGCTACGCGAATTTCCGCGCACCTACCTGATTTGGGGAAGTTTACTGTTTGTGTCCTATGAGCTGTGTCTGGCCTTATCTATTGGTTATGCCAATAGCAGTCAGCAAGCGATTGAAGTCAGTATGGTGAACTACTTATGGCCCGCACTGACTATGGTCTGCGCAATTGTCTTTAATCATCAAAAATCAAATTTACTGATTGTCCCTGGTTTTATCATTGCCCTGATGGGAATCTGCTGGGTACTTGGAGGTGAGCGGGGACTTGATTTCGCCAGTATCACAGCCAATATTCAAGATAATCCGTTGAGCTATGCTTTGGCTTTTATGGGTGCTTTGATCTGGGCTGCGTATTGTACAGTCACCGCCAGAATTGCCAATGGCAACAATGGTGTCACGCTTTTCTTTATGCTGACAGCAGCGGCATTATGGGTCAAATATGTGCTCATGGGGGCCGAACCGATGCAGTTTGATCTGCATACCCTGATTTATCTTGTGCTTGCTGCTGCCGCGATGGGCCTTGGCTATGCTGCATGGAACGTCGGGATTCTACATGGCAATGTCACATTGCTTGCGGGTGCATCTTACTTTATTCCCGTATTTTCAGCCGCACTGGCAGCCTTTGTTTTACAAACTTCTCTTTCCTTATCGTTCTGGCAAGGTGCAGCCATGGTCTGTATCGGTTCCGTGCTGTGCTGGGTAGCAACACGGCCAAAGCATTCAACTTAATTGACCAAAACACATGATTTAAGTTGAAAGACTTATGCAGTTTATCCTGCTACTCACAGTGAAGTGTAGATAGAGCAGAACAGGTATGTGCTTTGCAATAAGTGACTAAGTTCTGCTCTATCTACGTCTTTTCATCAGATGAATCTGTATAAAAACGATTTGTGCTCAAGCGCTGCATTAAGAAGAAATAAAATAATATTTGTATCGACTTCTATCTTTAAACCCCATTAAACCGCAATTAAAAAAATCAATGTGTCGTCAAAGGTGATAGGTGTGTCGTGTTAAGTAAAGTCGACGCTCTCCTGAGTATTGTATTTTTGAGTCATGTTTCTTCGGCACTGAATAAAAATACAAGATGGACAGGAAAATGACGTTGAATAAAGCGATACGGTTCTACGGAACAGGGACACCCGAAGTCATGCGCTATGAGGACATCGAAGTCGGTGCGCCTACGGTGGGTCAAGTACGTCTACGCCACTTAGCGGTGGGCCTCAATTATGCTGATACCTATTTCCGCGATGGCACTTATCCGATTCCCTTGCCGAATGGCATTGGTGTCGAAGCATCCGGCATTATCGAAGCAGTGGGTGACGGCGTAACCGATTTTGTGGTGGGCGATCGCGTCACCTATACCGGGTTTCTGAATACGCTTGGCGCTTATAGCACCGAACGGCTTATTGCTGCTGATGCCTTAATCAAACTCCCTGACGATATTTCCTGTGAAACTGCGGCTGCAATGACCATGCGCGGTTTAACGGCGGCCTACCTGATGCGTCGGATCTATGACTTTAAAGCAGGTGATTGCATTTTATTACATGCAGCCGCAGGTGGTGTGGGGCTAATCGTTTCGCAGTGGGCCAAACTGCTGGGCTTAACCGTGATCGGAACCACCTCTACGGATGAAAAAGCAGCCGTGGCACGTGCCTATGGTTGTGATCATGTGATTAATTATAGCCATGAAAATGTGGCTGAGCGGGTGCGTGAGTTGACCGATGGCGTCGGGGTCAATGTGGTCTTCGATAGTGTGGGCAAAAATACCTTTATGGCCTCATTAGACTCTCTCAAACGCCGGGGCTTGTTGGTTTGCGTGGGTACGGCATCAGGGCCAATTCCTGACTTTAATCCTGTGTTACTGGCAATGAAAGGTTCATTGTTTATCACTCGTCCAGCTTTGGCCGATTATATTGCCGATCCAGAAGAAAAAAGAGCCTTGGCCAAGGAGCTATTTGATCATGTCAGCAGCGGTCGCATCAAGATCGAGATTAACCATCGTTATGCGCTTGAGGATGCTGTACAAGCGCATCGTGATCTGGAAGCACGCAAAACCATAGGCTCCTCCATTTTTGTAATTTGAAGGGATTTCTAATGCAAATTGAACAGTTAACTTGCAATATCGGCGCAGAACTACGTGGTGTCCACTTAGCCGATGCGATTCATGATGATGGGCTATTCACTGAGATCCGGACACAATTGCTGAAACATCGCGTGGTGTTCTTGCGTAACCAGCAGATGACACGGGCTGAACATGTGGCTTTTGCCGAGCGCTTTGGGGCATTGGAGGATCATCCTGCGGTTGGCAGCCACCCTGACCACCCGGGTTTGGTACAAATTTACAAGCATCCTGACAGTCCGATTGACCGGTATGAGAATGCGTGGCATAGCGATGCCAGCTGGCGCAAAATTCCACCGATGGGCTGTGTATTAAGGTGTGTGGAATGCCCACCCGTTGGCGGCGATACCATGTGGACCAATATGGTCATGGCCTATGAAAATCTGCCTGACGATATCAAGGAAAAAATCGCACATTTACGTGCCTATCACAGTATCGAAGCCAGTTTTGGGGCTGCCATGCCCATCGAAAAACGTCTGGCATTAAAGGCACAGTTTCCCGACGCCGAGCATCCTGTGGTACGAACGCATCCTGAGACAGGCGAGAAAATTCTCTACGTCAATGCATTCACCACCCATTTTAGTAACTACCACACTAAAGATCGCGTGCGTTTTGGGCAGGATGCCAATCCAGGCGCTGGAGATTTACTCCGTTACTTAATTACCCAAGCGGCAATTCCTGAATATCAGGTGCGCTGGAGTTGGGAGCCGAATAGCATCGCCATTTGGGATAATCGTAGTACCCAACATTATGCCGTGATGGATTACCCGCCGTGCCATCGCAAAATGGAACGGGCAGGTATCGTCGGTGATGCAACCTATTAAATTTCAGATCCAAACTTTTTAATTCAATACAGTTTTATAAAATACCAACAGGAGATGCACATGCAATTCTTTGACGATTCTTTGCACCCGGAAAATATGGAAAAAGTGGTCATTACCGTTGCGCCATACGGCCCCGAGTGGATGCCAGAGGACTTTCCGGAAGATATTCCGGTGACCATGGATGAGCAGATCCAGAAAGCGGTGGAATGCTATGAGGCAGGCGCTACAGTACTGCATTTGCATGTACGCGAACTGGATGGTAAAGGCTCTAAACGCTTGTCCAAGTTTAATGAACTCATTGCCGGGGTACGCGAAGCTGTTCCCGAGATGATTATTCAAGTGGGTGGCTCGATTTCGTTTGCACCTGAAAGTGAAGGTGAGGCGGCTTTATGGTTGAGTGATGATACCCGTCATATGCTGGCTGAATTAACACCAAAACCAGATCAGGTCACGGTTGCAATTAACACCACCCAAATGAACATCATGGAGTTGCTCTATCCGGAATATCTGGAAGGCACATCATTGGCCCATCCTGCGATTCAAGCGGCTTATGCGGAAATGACTGTGCCGGCAGGGCCAGCATGGGTGGCAGAACATTTGAAACGACTTTGCCAAAATAATATTCAACCGCATTTCCAGCTGACCGGAATGCATGGTTTAGAGACCCTGGAACGGATGGTACGTAAAGGACTCTATATGGGGCCATTGAACTTGACCTGGATCGGCATCGGTGGCGGATTCGATGGACCCAATCCATTTAACTTCTTTAATTTTATTCACCGTGTCCCTGATGGTTGCACACTGACTTCGGAATCATTGCTTAAAAATGTATTGCCATTCAATACCATGTCGATGGCGATGGGCTTTCATGCACGGGTCGGTAATGAAGATACCATTATCGATCATCGTGGTCAGCGTTTCTCATCTGTACAGCAAATTCAGCAAACTGTACGTATTGCACATGAATTAGGTCGTGAAGTGGCAACAGGCCCAGAGGCACGAGAAATTTATCGGATTGGTGTGCAATATCAAAGTATTGAAGAAACCTTGCAGGCCAATGGCATGTCGCCCAACCGTCAACCAAAACAAAAAGGTGTGCCTCAGCGCCCTTAAGCCTGAACAACAATGGATTGAACCACACAATAAATGCAGTACGCGGCAAGCCACGTACTGCAATTAAAAATAGAAATGATAACAATACAACAAGGAGGTCCCTATGGGTGCTCATCCATATACCGTACATACGGATCATGTCGATACCTCAATCGGCGTACCACGCCGTTATGCGTGGCTGGTATTTGCGCTGACATTTGGCTTGTTGATTTCAGACTATATGTCTCGGCAAGTGCTGAATGCCGTATTTCCACTGATTAAAACAGAATGGGCCCTGACCGATAGCCAACTTGGTTTATTAAGCGGCATTGTGGCCCTGATGGTGGGTATTTTAACCTTACCCTTATCCTTGCTGGCGGACCGTTTCGGACGCGTGAAAAGCCTGGTCATTATGGCTGTGCTGTGGAGTCTGGCGACTTTGGGTTGTGCGATTGCAGAAAATTATCAGCAAATGTTTGTAGCACGTTTTATGGTCGGTGTGGGCGAGGCCGCTTATGGCAGTGTTGGCATTGCCGTGGTGGTGGCGATTTTTCCCCGCGAAATGAGAGCCACGCTAGCCAGTGCTTTTATGGCAGGTGGGGTATTCGGCTCATTTCTCGGCATGGCACTGGGCGGTGTGATGGCTGAGCACTTTGGCTGGCGCTGGGCTTTTGGTGGCATGGCCTTGTTTGGATTGATCTTGGCCTTGCTTTATCCCATGGTAGTGAAAGAAAAAAGAGTGGGGATCACCAGAAAACTAGCTCTTAACGCCCAGAAACAGCAACAAAGCAGACAATGCTTAAGAAGCATTTATTCCAGTCGATCCGTAATCGCAACTTATATCGGCAGTGGCTTTCAACTGTTTGTTGGCGGCACGGTCATTGTCTGGATGCCGAGTTATTTAAACCGTTATTACGGCATGAATACCGATTCTGCAGGTGTGCTGGCCGCCGTGATTGTACTGTGTAGTGCGGTCGGGAGCATTCTATGCGGTATGCTCAGTGATCGCTTTGGTCAAAACAGCCCCGATCGTAAGGTCAGTTTAGCGATTGCTTACTGTATCGGGAGCTGTTTACTGCTTTCGACTGCGTTTGCATTGCCTGCTGGAAAATCTCAATTGCTGATGATTTGCATGGGAATGTTTCTTGCACTGGGAACCAATGGCCCATCCAGTGCGATGGTGGCTAATCTGACGCATAACAGCGTCCACAGTACCGCTTTTGCCACCTTAACCCTGGCCAATAATCTATTGGGACTGGCACTTGGTCCTCTGGTTATCGGTAAGCTCTCCGATGTGATTGGCCTACATCCCGCTTTTCAATTGATGCCGTTGATCAGCATTTTTGCGGCAGCTGTGTTTCTTTATACCAAAAAACACTATCAGCAAGATATTGCACGGCTGACTGATCAAGCCATTTTACCCGGTCTTGAAAGCATCCGTTCATGTCATACGGAAGAAAAATGATGATGCGTGAATTAAATATTGATGTCTTTTTTGATTTTATTTGTCCTTGGTGTCTGATCGGCAAACGTCAGTTACAGGCTGCAATTGCGCAATTGCAACAGAGTGATCCAGAGGTTGAGGTGAATGTGCACTGGCACAGTATGCAGTTGCTTCCTGAGATTCCGGTCGAGGGTGTCGATTTCAAACAGTTTTATCAAAAACGATTAGGCAGTCTGGAGGCGGTAAAACAACGTCAAACCCAAGTGCGTCAGGCCGCCAAGACGGTTGGCGTCGAACTGCATTTTGAAAAGATCCAATGGATGCCAAATACTGCCCAAGCGCATCATATGTTTCAAAACGTTTTTAAGCTGGGAACAGTGCAGCAAGCCGAGCATTTACTGGAACAACTTTTTGCTGCCTATTTCGAGGCAGGTGAAAACCTTGGGGATAGCGCTGTGCTGAAAAGGATTCTCAAGCAATCTGGATATTCGGTGAATGAACAAGGTCGTGGATGGACGGAGTGCAATCCAGCGATTCAATCGACCTATACAGGGGCAAACGGCGTACCTTATTTTATTTTTGATGGTTATCTGACTCTGGCAGGTGCACATTCGGTCGATGTGCTTTATCAGGCCATGTTAGAGGCCTTGGTGGTACAGGGATAAATACAATGACTGTTCGTTTTCAGGTTCCACAAGAAAAAATTCCGGCATCAGGTGCAAGAGCCTTTCTGCAAATTGAGGGGAAGAATATTGCACTGTTTCATATCGGTACACGGTTTTATGCGATTGAGGATCGCTGTCCGCATCAAGGTGCTTCTTTATTTTCTGGCAAATTAGAAGGACAAGCGATTCGTTGTTGTGCCCATGGTTTGATTTTCGATCTGGCGACAGGATATATGTTGAATTCGAAGCATTTAAAAGTAGCGGCATATCCAGTTGAACTCAATGCAGAACAGCTATTTATCCTGATCGGTTCAGGAGAAAACAATGACTAAATTCATGGATTTTCGTCTGTGCACCCGTGAGTTGATGCCTGGCTTCATTGTCAGTAGCGTTGTCGCAGCAGCAGCCTGTTTTTTATCAGAGCATTATGCTGCACCCGTGATGTTATTTGCTTTGCTGTTGGGAATGGGCTTGAACTTTCTTTCCAGTGAAAGTCAATGTAAAGCAGGCATCGAATTTACGGCACGAACAGTGTTACGTATCGGGATTGCCTTGCTGGGGATGCGGATTACGCTAGGACAAATTACCGCTTTGGGGTGGCAACCGATTGTACTGGTGATCACATTGGTGATCGTGACGATTTCGGTTTCAGTGATAACGGCTAAAATTCTGGGTTTTAAAAAACTTTTCGGGATGTTGACCGGCGGTGCAACCGCAATCTGTGGTGCATCAGCAGCCTTGGCCTTGTCTGCTGCATTTCCGCAACATCCCCAAAAAGAGAAAGCCACACTATTCACGGTGATTGGGGTTTCTGCACTGTCGACACTGGCTATGATTGTCTATCCGATGATTGCACGATGGCTTGAACTATCACCACAGCAGGCGGGGGTATTTTTAGGGGCAACCATCCATGATGTTGCTCAAGTTGTGGGGGCAGGATATAGCATGTCGTCAGAAACAGGGGATACTGCAACCGTGGTCAAATTGATGCGGGTTGCCATGTTATTGCCTGTCATTATCTGCGCAGCCATGATCACACGTATGCAAGGCGGAGATGCGACAGGAAAACATCCACATTTATTGCCTTGGTTCGCGGTCGGTTTTTTAATGCTTGCCTGTATCAACAGCACTGGTTGGGTTCCAAGTATGCTGCAGCAAGGGGTGAATGAATTATCGAGATGGTGTTTGGTGATTGCAATTAGTGCCTTAGGCATGAAAACACAATTGAAGGAGCTGGCTTCTGTTGGAATCAAGCCAATTTTGCTGATGCTGGGTGAAACCATTTTCCTGGTCGTGCTGGTTTTACTGTTGATGCATTGGATGTTCTAGAGACTACTATCTCAGCAACATACGACTTTTGAGATCAAAGATGATTAAATCAGCTTCGATCTCAAAGTCTTATGATTAGGATTTTATAACCGTCTTATTGTTATTACGCCAAGTGGTGGGTGACATACCAAATTCACTGCTAAACCAGCGGGTAAACGAACTTGGCATCGAATAGCCTAAAATATCAGAAATTTGTCCGAGCGAATAATTCAGGTTTTTGAGATAGCGGAAAACCAGATTGCGACGCACATCATTGATCAACACACTGAAGTTGGTATGTGCTGCTTCCAGACGGCGCTGCAAGGTACGGACATTGACGCCATGGGTATGGGCGACCTGATCAATGGTGGCACGCCCCATAGGCAGAAGCAGATGAATACTTTTACGAATATCAAAAATCATCGAAGATTCACTTTCCCGGTGCAATAGATCCGTTTCAAGAAAACGTTTGGCATGTGCCAGCATTGTGGTATTGGCATGAGGGTTGGTTTTATCCAGCTCCGTTGCATTGCAAACAATACCGTTAAATTCGCTGCCAAACTCAAGCGAGCAACCAAACATCCGTTGGTGCATGGCTGTATCATGCGGAGCATCATGGGTAAAATGAATGCTCAACGGCTGCCATTTTTGCAAAAAAGCAGCACAGAAACGATGGGTAATGCCTAAAGCAAGCTCGATGGCTTGGCGGCTGTATTCTGTTGCTGCAGTAATTACCTCGACTCGAATAATGACGGTATGACCGACTTCTTCGATATACATTTCCAGTGCATTATTGATCAGGTTTCGATACTGAACAATGGTATATAGCCCATCACGCAAGGTGTGCTGATAACTCAACAATAAACTCAGCTCTCCAAAATCTGCGAGTTGGCGTTGTTCTGCCATATGCAAACCGAAGGATTCGCAACCACTCAATTGTGCTGACTGTTCCAGCAAAGTCACGGCTTTATCGACTGGTATACGCTGTGTACTGTCTTGTAGCTGTGCAGGATAGATGCCTGCATCAGACAAAAGCTGGTATGGATTCAGTTCTAATTGCTGGCTGACATCTAAGTAATTTTTAAGCACAGCAGTGTGGGCAAGAGGCACCATGCTGATCTCCCAATTTTTAAAAATAACCTTCCTAGTTATGCTTTATTTATAACTAAAATACGGTGTTTCGAAAAGTACCAAGGCTTACATAAATCCATGTTGGCATGATGATTATTGTTTTTGAAGCGACTTTTTCTGCAAAGCATATTGATATATATGAGATCGTTTCAATCGCTTTGTCATCAAATGAAAAGTGGCTGTCGCGCCATGTATATCAGACGCTCTACTGTCCCTCTATGTTGAATATGACGTGATACATCCTCGTTATTTTTATTAAAAGAAGGGTTGATAGGTGTAGAGATGGAAAAACTACAAACAAAAGCGACGGTTTTGATTATCCCCGGTTTGCGTGACCATGTGGCTTCGCATTGGCAAACCATTCTGGAAACACGCTTAGCCAAGGTCCGTTCAGTACCACCTTTGCAAGAAGATAAGCTCAACTGTGCAAAACGTGTGGCTGCAATACAGGCTGAACTGGAAAAAATACAGGGTCCAGTGATTCTGGTGGCACACAGTGCAGGAGTACTGATGGCGATACATTGGGCTGCGCGATATCAACACGCTATTCAAGGGGCATTACTGGTGACACCACCGGACTTGAATGATGTTTGGCCAGAACATTATCCAGCACCTAAAACACTCAGAAAAGCAGGATGGTCGCCATTGCCCGATCAAGTGCTGCCATTTCCAAGTATTGTGGCTGCTAGTGTTAATGATCCACTAGCCCATTTTAATGCTGTGGCGGCAATGGCGAAAACCTGGGGCAGTGTATTCATCAATCTAGGTGCCGTCGGACATCTCAATCCTGCATCCGGATTTGGTCCTTGGCCTCAGGCAGAACAGTTAATTCAGCAATTGGATGGGCAGGCTGATCAACCCAGCCTGATTGCCTAATCGATGATGTATAAATCAACTCTCCAAACCGGAATTGGCGACTTTTTTTGATTTCACATCTAAGTACAGCATGCCTTAACGCATCCCCCCATCGCAAAATAAGGCTTTACCCCCTTTGCTTAAAACAAAAAAAACGGCCTGAACTTATTCCATTTGACTGAATGGATCAGGCGTCAATTATTCATACATCATATCGATATGGAGATGGTATGGTTTGTCATGTTAAAGATTCAAATGCACAACTCAGCACTGCTGTTTTAGCTCAGGCAACAATGCTGTTGGGACTGCTATGTTCATTGCCAGATGCTTCAGCATCCCCTTATAAAATCAATGAAGACTGGAGTTTAGAAAGCAATACCACGATTGCTCTGGGGGCCAGCTGGAGTACCCAAGCGCCATCAGCCGCATTGTTATATAAACCCGATGCCAATCATATGGGTAAAAAGGGCTTGAGTGTAGATATTAACGGTGATGATGGACGTGCCAACTTCAATCGCGGAGATGTCATTTCACAAATCGTTAAAGGTTTAACTGAATTTCGTTTAAACGGAGCGCAGCAAGGGGCGGTATTGAGCGCCAAATACTGGTATGACCATGCCTATGAAACAGGGCAAGGCGATTTAAAGCCTTTCGATGATGCTAAGTGGCCTAACTTGGTTAAGTTTAAAGGGATTGAACTATGGGATGCCTATCTCTGGAAAAATATCGAATTTGATTCCAAGCAGCATCTCAACCTGAAATTGGGTAAACATCGCTTGAATTGGGGCAAATCCCAATTTTTCCAAAATGGCTTGAACTCGGTCAGCGCCTTTGATTTTGCTGCCATCAATCGACCTGCCAGTGAAGCCAAAGAACGCATCATTCCGGTCGAGATGTTGTCTTTTGAAGCCGCGATTCAGCCTGACTTAAAATTAGAAGGTTTCTATCAATTTAAGTTTAGACCCTCTGTGGTGGATGGTTGCGGGACCTTTTTTGCAATTTCGGATTTTGTTCCGGAAAATTGTGGCCCGATTATGCTAACCGTGACACCAGGGGATAAATTAACGGAAACTGCTGCCAAGACACAAACCTATATTCCTCGCTCAGCCAGTCATTATGCAAAAGATAGTGGGCAATATGGTGTTGCACTGAAACGAAATTTATCGAGCCTGAATCAAGCTGAATTGGGTGTTTATTTCGCCAATTATCATCATCGTAATGCAAACTTCGATGGGACCGCCGTGACTGCTGCTGGTGTTGAAAACTTTAAAACGGCACGGTTTTTCTCTATTTATCCTGAAAATATCAAAATGTACGGTCTAAGCCTGAGTGGAAAGGTAGGCACAACGCAGCTGTTTGGTGAATTGAGCTACAAGCCCAATCAACCCTTACAGCTGAATGGAACTGATATTGTCTATGCTCAGGTGCTCTCCAAAGAAACTCCGCTCAAACCTGCGGGTGTTGCTGCTGAGTTGGGAGAGTATTTGCAAGGTTATGTACGTCTGCCTGTCACACAATTCTCCATCGGCGCCAGTGATTCTATGACAGATATTTTAAAAGCAAATCGCTTGTCTTGGAGTGCTGAATTTGCTGTCAATCATATCGCCAATATTGGCAATCATCGTTTTGGGCGGGTTGGGGTTTTTGGTCGCAGTGAACTATCAACAGGCGCTTATGATTCGGAAACAGGAAACTTTAAGTGTACGCCTTATGGCACAGCAAACCTGCCTAATGCTGCAGTTGACCGTTTGAATGAACGTTATTGTAATAAAGACGGTTTTTTTAGTGAATGGTCCTATGGTTATCGCCTACGCGCGGCCTTAAGTTATCAAGACCTTTTACCTGCAACGGTAATTAGCCCCAGTTTAACTTTCCGCCATGATCTATCTGGCTATAGCCAAAACTTTCAGCAAGGGCAAATGAGTCTGGCGGCGGCAGTCTCAGCCAACTTTCGACAAAAATATTCAGCAGAAGTGATCTATCAAAACTTTTTTGGTTCAAATGAGTTTAGTACCATTGATGATAGAGACTTTATATCGCTTGCTTTTAAATATAGTTTTTAATTCATTTAAATAGATCATATCAGGATCCAACAACGCGGCTTTCGTCACGTTGTTGGAATATTTTAAAAAGGGCTTTAAGCCTTTGCCAGATAATTTTGCATTTCTTCTGCGGGAACCATCCCGCCACCTGTTCCCCACACAATATGATTGGCTTGCTGTAACTGCTGCTCAGTCAATTGATGTAGATCCTTATAATCTTGATACTTACTGACTAAAACTGGCCCGAGCATACCGGCCAGTGCAGAAGGTTCAAGTTTCAGGTTTTCGGACTGGTTAAGCATGCCGAGCAAGCGATACATGGTTTGATCATCCAGTGTATAAAAACCATCTAACAATCGTTGCATGGCACGGCCGACAAAGCCTGACGCACGGCCCACGGCGAGACCATCTGCCGCCGTAATATTGTCAATCCCAATATCCTGTACCGAAATTTCATCATGTAACCCGGTGGCAACGCCCAATAACATACATGGGGAATGGGTAGGTTCGGCAAAAATGCAATGGACGTGATCGCCAAACGCCATTTTTAATCCAAATGCTACACCACCAGGCCCGCCACCGACACCGCAAGGCAAATAAACAAAGAGGGGATGTTCCTGATCCACGCGAATCCGCTGTTGATCCAGCTGTTTCTTTAAGCGTTCACCCGCAACAGCATAGCCCAGGAACAAGGTCTTAGAATTTTCGTCATCAATAAAGAAACAGTTCGGATTTTTTTGCGCTGCTTTCCGGCCTTCTTGCACCGCAATGCCGTAGTCTTGTTCATACTCAATCACGGTTACGCCATGAGCACGTAACTTGTCTTTTTTCCATTGTCGTGCATCGGCTGACATATGCACCGTGACATCAAAGCCGAGTTTTGCACTCATGATGCCAATGGAGAGGCCAAGATTACCTGTTGAACCCACTGCGATGCTGTATTGACTAAAAAATTTTCTAAATTCTGCACTGTTCAGTTTGGCATAATCATCGTCAAGACTGAGCAGATTGGCTTGTAACGCGAGCTGCTCCGCGCGAAAAAGCACTTCATAAATGCCTCCACGTGCCTTAATTGATCCTGAAATAGGCAAATGGCTGTCTTTTTTCAACCAGAGTTTGCCTGCAATTTTTTGCTCGAAGTGCGTTTCAAGGGATTGCTGCATCTCTGGAATGGCGCTTAGCTCCGATTCGATAATGCCGTGGCTGATACGGGTTTCCGGAAATACGGCCATGAGGTAGGGTGCAAAACGCTGTAAGCGGTCACGCGCATCATCAATATCCGCTTGCGTTAACCCGACATAGGGTAAGCCTTGCTCGAGCGTAGTGAATGATGGGTTAAACCAGACTGTCTCTTTCAGTTCAATCAGGTCTTTCACAATCGGATAATGGGTAACAAGGTCTTGAATTTGATTCGAATCCATTCAGTTTCTCATAAAGTTTGGTTGTAAGCGTGATTGTAAAAAGTCATTTTATTGTTTGGAGCATGATTTCAGTCAAATTCAGATTAAAGCAATAAACAGAGCTTTAAGCGATAAAAATAATGAAAGTTATAAAGAAATCATCATCGTGGTTTAGTTTGCCTATAGCACGCGATATTCGTATCACTCAACCGCATATTTAGCAGTGCGATACACTGGTGCCAAGCTAAGAACAGAGTATAAAAACCACCATGCCCATAAAAAACAAGCGGATAAATAAAAAACGCAAGAGCATTATTTTTGCCGACTAAAACACAAGGTAAACGATAGGGAAGATTCCACGATTTAAATGATCAATGATAAACAAAGCTATAAATAAGAATGATTATTAATTTCAACTATTGAATGATGATTAATAAATGGCTATGATGCGCAAACTTTATAAATGATAACAACTAACAAATGAAAATTGTTATTAATAAGGAGAATGCGACAACATGGTCTTGGTAAAGAACAAATTAGTGCTTGCAATTGCAGCCTTGACGCCGTTTGCAGTATGGGCAGAACAGCATCAGACCGAGCAAGCAGACACAAGCTTACCCACGATCGTAGTCACTGCCAGTCTGGCAGAGGAGAGCCCTGATACGGCGCCCGCTTCAATCACAGTGGTCAGTAAACAACAGATCGAACAATCCGCGGCAAATAGTCTGGCGGAAGTCTTGGGTAAAACCGTCGGGGTACAAAATTATAATGGCGGGGGCCGCGAGAAACTGACCATCCGTGGGGTACGTGAATCAAACGGGGTATATACCTTGATTCTGGTCAATGGCAAACGTATTTCTTCTACAGGTGCCTTATGGCGCGATGCCGATCTGGATATTAGCTCGATTGCATTGTCCAGTATTGAGCGGGTAGAAGTGATTCGAGGTCCAATGTCTGCGCTCTATGGTTCGGATGCGATTGGCGGTGTAATTAACATCATTACCAAAAAACCAACGGATGAGTGGCAAGGGGCAATCAATGCTGAATATCATCTGGTCGACCGCGGTGCAGGAAAACAGCAATATCGCTTGGGTGCTTCTGCATCTGGTGCATTGACCGACAAACTGGGTTTATCGATTTCAGCAGAGCAATATGACCGTGATGCGTGGTTCTCACAGGGCAAACAAGCCACGCCAGCCTATTATATCGAAGGCAAGAAAACCCAGAACTTACGCTCAACCCTGAGCTATGAACTCAATGATCAGCAAGATCTTGATCTTGACTTGGGATATAACAAGGATAAACGTCCGTATGGTCAGACGGATTATCAGTACTATCCCGCTACTGGTCGTTTAAATGAAGGCTTTGCCAGTCAGGAGATTGAACGACATTCCGTTGGCCTAACACATCGTGGTGACTGGAGCTGGGGGAAAACCACCGTTTCAGCGCAACAGGAAAATAGTGAAATTAAAGACTATGATTCAGACTTTGATGAGCCCAAGCATCGTACTTTGAAAGAAAATAATACCAACTTGCGTGCCTATAGTAATTTTGATGTCAGTCTTCACGGCATTGTTGCGGGTGTTGAATACAATCATCAGGAAGTCAAAGACGGCGTAAGCTATCAAAACTCCGGTAAGGCTTCAGTTGGCACATCTTCGGTGTTTGTACAGGATGACATCCATATCACCGATCCGCTGACCTTATTCCTGTCTGGCCGTTATGATGATCATGAGGTGTTTGGTCAGCATTTCAGCCCAAAAGCCTATCTAGTTTATCAGTTACCGCATGATATTGTGCTCAAGGGAGGTTATGGGCAAGCTTTTAAGGCGCCGTCTCTGGCACAAATGACCAAAGATTACGGCATTGTCAGTTGTGGCGGTGGGTGTACCTTATGGGGCAATCCTAACCTAGAGCCAGAAACCAGCGACAACTATGAGATGAGTGCATCCATCCGTAAAGCAAGCTGGAACGGTAGTGTCACCGTATTCCAGAATAAAATTAAGGATATGATTAGTCGGGATATTCGCTATAGCGTTGATCCGAATGGTGAATCCAGCCCCACGGGCGCTGCCTGGGTGAATTTAGGCCGGGTCAAAATCAAAGGAGTAGAGCTGGCAGGCCAAGCAGATTTACTGCCTATGCTTTCGGTTGATGCCAATGCTACTTATCTTGATGCGAAGAACAGCGAAACACATAAACGCCTGGATGAACGTCCACGTCTGCAAGCCAACACCAATCTTAATTTAAAACCGCTTGAATGGTTAACTCTAACTGCGGGTGCAAGTTATATCGGTGATCAGGTCATTAACCAGAAAAAACTACCTGATTATACCTTGGTCAATCTTGGTCTCTCTGCCAAAGTAGATCCCGCAGTGACTGTACGAGCAGGTATCCGTAACCTGACCGATGTCGATCTGGAAGAAAAGGGCAAAGATGCGGGAATTAAATTCAATGAAAAAGAACTGGGACGTAATTATTATGTTGGTTTGACCTATACCTTCTGATTTTGAATATTGACCGCAACTAGATGCCTTGAGAAATCATTTTCAAGGCATTCTTTACTTCGATTTTTAAACATTCACTTAATTCCAAGTTGTTTATTTTTATAAAAATATTGTTGTTATTATTTTAATTGACAGGTTTCTTATGTACGCAAAATTATTAATCAATAAAGGCTTAACACCAACCGTTGCCCGAGTTTCTGTACTCGAAGTCCTTGCGCAACATAACGGTCTTACCGCAGATGATATCTATATGATTGCCAATAAACAAAATGCACTTAAAATAGGCACCATTTATCGGGTACTCTCTGATCTGGAAAAGCATCACCTGATTCAACGAATCCTGTTTGGTCGCAATAAAAGTATCTATAAGCTACTTAAACATAGAATCAATTGTAATGTGCGAGAAACTATTAACGGCAGCATGCATCCCTACAGTAATCCTGAAATCAACACTTTACTTGAACAAATCATGGACAAACTTGGAGATGAATTTTCAACGGCAGAACTGATTTTGTATAAATAAGACCTTTTGATCGCAAGTTAAATTCAATTTTTCGGCTAAATATGAAAAAGTCGTAGATAGATGGAAAATATGCTTGTCCAATCGAAAGAAATTGTGAATACTCGTGCCGCAAATTCGGACTGTAAAATTAATTTTTAGGACTCGGCAAATACTGTGAAAACCTTTCCATTTTCTCGTTTACAAACAGCGTTACTGGCAGTTGGCTCATTTTCCTGTCTAGGACTGATTTCCACAGTGACACAGGCCGAAACTGAAAGTGAAGCCACTCGGCTTGCCACCATTACTGTCAATGCTCAGGCTGCAGAAAATACTTATTATCAGCCAAAAGTCAATTTAACCGGTTTTAATCAACATCATCTGGCTGAAATACCTGCATCAATCAGTACCATTACGGCTGAACGTATTGCAGATCAACATGCAAAAACACTCACCGATGTGGTAAAGAATGATGCAGCAGTAGGGGACGGCTATGCACCGATTGGCTATTACCCAAACTTTGTGATGCGCGGTTTTGCCCTGAATCTGGGTTCAAGTTATTTGCTGAATGGCAATGTGATTCGCGGTGAGCAGAATGTAGCACTTGAAAATAAACAACAGGTCGAAATCCTCAAAGGAATCAGTGCGATTCAAAGTGGAATGTCAACACCCGGTGGTGTGGTCAATTACGTCACTAAACGCCCTAAAGATATACGGTCAGTGACCGTGGGCGCAGATAGTGAAGGGGGCTATCGTATCGCAACAGATCTGGGTGGACTTTTGGGTGAGCAGCAACAACTAGGTTACCGGATTAATCTGGCCAGTGAAGAAATTCATCCTTATGTTGAACATGCTAATGGCCGACGTTTATTTGGCTCCATCGCTTTAGACTGGAACATCTCTGATCGTTCCAAGCTCGAATTTGATCTTGAATCACAACACCAGCGTCAGCGTTCTGTACCAGGTTATCAATTATTGGGTGGCAACGCCGTACCCGATGGTGTGAAATGGGATCGTTTACTTGGTTATCAAAGCTGGAGTCAACCTATAAGCAGTGACAGCTTAAATACCGGATTAAAATATACTTATCAGATCAATGATAGCTGGACGTCGTATTTAAGTGCTTCACAAAGCCGTGTGGTGGTCGATGATTATTCATCCTTTGCCTGGGGGTGTTATAGTGAAACTTGTCAGACGCAAGGTAATAGTTTTGACCCGAATGGTAATTACGATATTTATGACTTTCGCAACCCAGATGACAGCTATCTGACCAATCAGTTTAAGGCAGGCATAAACGGTAAATTTAAGACCGGTGCATGGCTACACAACCTTAGTGCAGAATTGTCACACACAGCTAAACGTCATTCGCAATATGATCCAATAAATGAAATGGTTGGTTCAGGCAATATTTATCAGGATAGCCCAGCGTATCAACCCACTGATAAGCGTTTGGGTAATCACTATAAATCCTTACAAAGCCAGCAAACTGCATTAACGCTGATCGATCAGATTGATTTCAATGCAGCTTGGTCAGTTTTAGCAGGTGGAAAACTGCTACATTTAGATGAAAATGCCTACAAAGAAGATGGTTCCCGCATTCGGAAGACCGATTTTAACCGTTTCTTACCGCAAGTTGCAGTGATGTATCAGCCTTGGGAACGCACGCATTTATATGTGTCTTATGCCAAAGGTTTAAGTGATGGCGGCCAAGCGCCAGCATCTGCCGCCAATACATCTGTAACGCTAGCGCCAATCCATTCAGCTCAATATGAACTGGGTATTAAACAGCAATGGCAGGATTTACTTTTTACCGCAGCAATATTTGATTTAAAACAGGACAATCAGTATACCAATGCAGCCAATAACTATGTGGCTGAAGGTGAACAGCACAACCTGGGATTGGAACTCGGCTTGCAAGGCCGTTTAAGTGACAATCTGGATATTACCTCAAGTCTGGCATTGACACGTTCACGACTCACAGATATTCAAGTAGCTGAATATAAAGGACATCAGACTCAAAATGTGCCAAATATACGTTTTGCCAGCCACTTATCGTATCAAGTGCCGCAAATTGATGGATTACGTTTATTGGCAGGTATGCAGTACAGCAGCAGTAAGCATGCCAATAAAACTGGTACAGTGAAGGTGTCAGGTTATAGCGTATTTGATGCTGGTGCAGCGTATAATTTTCATGCCTATGGTTATGACAACACACTGAGATTGAATGTAGACAACGTATTCAATAAGAAATACTGGCGCGATGTCGGCAATTTTCTTGGGGATGATTATTTATTCCTAGGTGCGCCACGTACAGCACAGCTGTCATGGACTGTTAATTTTTAATTTGAGATAGAAAAACTGGAAAGATACATCACGGTGTAAACTCTAAGTCATTTAAGTTTACGCCGTTTTATTTAGATGCGTATAAGAACATTTGAAGCTGCAAAACTGAAGTTTGGTGAGGAACAAGTCGTGGTCTTAATAAATTAATATTATTTCGCATAATGTATATTATGTTAAATAGAATATCTAAAGACTATAGCCTACACAACACTGTTTGTAGCTACAGCTCAGAACGTGAATCTCTACGATCATAATTCACGTTGCTGACCTCGAGTTCTCATTCCATAAAAAGAAAGGACTAGATTTTAAGACACTAAATCAAATGGCAGAAGATTTTTACAAGTCGGCTGACTAGCTAGAATCGACCAAGTGAATGTCTCCTGCTATTTCAGCACACATCAATAGGCAGATAAGCTGTAATTTTCTATGTTAATTACGCTTAAATGCTAACCCTCTCATTTTTCAACTAGCTCAGGTTATAATGATGATCTCCCCAAATTTAGTTGATCTATTATGAATGCCTCCAATGACCCTCTACATGGCAAAAAACTTGCTGACATTTTAGATGAGTTATTGGATTATTACGGTGGCTTTGAAGGCTTAAGTCGTAAAATTGAAATTAGATGTTTTTGTATAGATCCAAGTGTTAAGTCATCATTACGATTCTTGCGTACCACACCATGGGCGCGTGAAAAAGTAGAAAGCTTATATTTGTATGTCTTACGCCAAAAAGCCAAACAGAAATCGTAGTTATCAAAACCCTAGCTTCAGCATTTTAATGAGTGGTGGACTGCCACCACTCTCCTAGAAAAATTTAGCCTATTCTTAAGATCTTTTTAGTAGGAAAATATGTATTCATAGCTATGTTCCTGAACCAAATATTTTATAAGTTATAATTTTAATGCTCTAAGTAATTAAATTTATTGTTTATTAAACATAAATTAAATTGTGAACTAGATTTCAGGTGGATATAAGTGCAGTAGAATTTATTCAACAAACTGATATCTAAACACTTTTATAATTACCTTTTGGTCTTAGATTACAATGTTTGTTGACATACTCTTAAATATTAAACACAATGTTTTCATTATATAAATATGTCTAAATTAATAAAAATGCCTTCAATTTACCAACTTAAACCTGCATTTCAAAACCTACTTCGTCCATTTGTGAAATGGCTTTATTTAAAAAAAATTACAGCCAATCAAATTACTCTTTCAGCGATGTTCATCTCTGTAATGCTAGCAATCGCTTTATACTATGTGTCTATCAACCACCAGCCTGTAATCCTGTTTTTGTTATTTCCGATATGGATGCTCCTTCGTATGGGACTTAATGCCATTGATGGCATGCTCGCACGTGAGTTTAATCAACAAACAAAACTTGGCGCTTATTTAAATGAAATCTGCGATGTCATCTCCGATTCAGCACTTTACCTATGTTTTTTGGGCTTAGCCTTTATTAATTCCTTCCTATTGGGACTGGTTGTATTTCTGGCGATTCTGAGTGAATATGCGGGTGTTATGGCACCTTTAATTGGTCAGGAACGCCGTTATGATGGCCCTATGGGAAAAAGTGACCGTGCATTTTGGTTTAGTTTAATTGCACTATGTGTCAGTTTCAGTTCGTATTTAAAAGAAAATAACTATTTAAATTCAATAATTTACTTCTGCAATGGAATACTTCTTTTTATTGCAGTACTGTTGATTTTGACAATTTATAACCGGATTAAAAATAGTTTTAAAATCTAAGGAAAATCAGATGCAAGTCTCACAAAAACATGTGTTTACTACTCATGATGATAACCAATTAGCTTATCAATATTGGCCAGCTGCTATAGAACATGACACTAAAAAAGCAATTATCTTATTCCATCGCGGCCATGAATATTCGGGACGTATGGCACATTTAGTCAAAGAGCTTAATTTGCCAGAGTTTGATTTCTTTGCATGGGATGCACGCGGACATGGAGACTCACCTGGTTTACGTGGTGATGCACCGAGTTTCTCTGCATGTGTGAAAGATATTCAATATTTTGTACAACACATTGAAGCTACTTATAAAATTAAATCCACCAATATTGCTGTTATTGGTCAAAGCGTTGGGGCTGTTTTGGCCGCAACATGGGTGCATGATTATGCGCCAAAAATCAGAGCTTTATGTCTCGCTTCACCTGCATTTGACATTAAACTCTATGTACCATTTGCAAAAACAGGTTTAACTGTCTTAAGCAAACTTAAAGGTAATTTCTTTATTACCAGTTATGTAAAAGCGAACATGTTAACGCATGATATTGAGCGTGCAAAAACCTACGATACAGATCCGCAGATCGCCAAAGCCATTTCTGTAAGAATGCTTTTAGGCTTATATGCAGCATCGGAACGTATCGTAAATGACGCACAGAATATCTTTGTTCCCACTCAAGTTTTATGTTCCGGATCAGACTTTGTCGTATTCCGTAAGCCACAACAACAATTTTATGAAAAACTTCCTCACCCTCGTAAAGAGTTTCATATTCTGGAAGGTTTTTATCACGATACCTTAGGTGAAAAAGATCGTCATATTGCAATCGAAAAAATCCGCCGTTTTATTTTGCAAAGCTTTTCAGTAGATTATCAGGCTCCAGATGTACTCAATGCCGATAAAATTGGTTCAAGCTGTGCAACTGCTGAGCAATTGAGTAGTCCACTTCCCGCTTCTTCAATCAAGAATTTGTTCTGGAACTTAACCAAACGTAATTTAAAACTCGGCAGTAAATTCTCACATGGCCTGAAGATTGGCGAAGATACGGGTTATGACTCCGGCAGCACTTTAGACTTTGTCTATCGAAATCAGGGTGAAAGCAAGAATATTCTGGGCAATATCATTGACCAGCAGTATTTGAATGCTATTGGTTGGCGTGGTATCCGCGTGCGTAAACAGCATATTGAGCAGTTATTGGCAAAATATGCAAAAATTTTGACTAAACAACGTAAGGATGTGCGAATTCTGGATATTGCTGCCGGTCATGGCCGATATATTTTGGATGCAGTCAGTGAGCTCGCAACGCCACCTAAATCGGTATTATTGCGAGATTATAGTGAGTTAAATGTCGAATCAGGCACAGCATTGATTCAAGAACGGAAACTGGACAATATTGCTCAATTTGAATTAGGCGATGCGTTCGATACTACATCATTGGCCAAAGTTAAGCCCAAGCCAAATTTAGTCATTGTATCTGGGCTTTATGAGCTGTTTAGTGATAATGACTTATTAAGACAATCACTCTCAGGTATTCATCAGGCCATGTTACAAGGTGGTTTCCTGATTTACACGGGGCAAATCTGGCATCCACAACAAGAGTTTATTGCACGTGCTCTCACCTCGCATCGTCAAGGTGATGCCTGGGTCATGCGTTTACGCTCACAAGCTGAAATGGATGCACTGGTTGAACAGGCGGGCTTTAAAAAAGTAGACCAATGTATTGATGAATTTGGAATTTTTACAGTTTCGGTTGCTCAAAAAATTTAAATAAAGACTTTTATGCAAAATAATATTTTAGAACGCCAATCAGGTACATGGAAATGGGGACTACTCTGCTTAGTCTTTTTAGCTCCATTTTTCTTTTTAACCTATGGTTTTGCAAATCGATATGCATCCAGCCTAAACGATGTTCCAAGTATTGTTTTTTCATGGGAGCATCATATTCCTCTTTGGGCCTGGACGATTGTACCGTATTGGTCGATTGACCTTTTTTATGGCTTATCTTTGCTATTGTGCTGGAATAAGTTCGAACTAAGACAACATGTGCTTAGGCTATTTACAGCTCAGGTTATTTCTATCAGTTGCTTTTTAATTTACCCCTTAAAATTCAGTTTCGATCGTGCGGAGTTACAGGGTTTTTTTGGATTGTGGTTCGAGGTGCTGATGGGTTTTGATAAACCCTTTAACCAAGCGCCGTCATTACATATCGTCTTACTGGTTATTCTGTGGGATTTTTATCGTCGTCATATCAATCCGAAATATCGTTGGTTAGTTCATATTTGGTCGTTGTTGATCGGACTATCCGTCTTAACCACATGGCAGCATCATTTTATTGATATACCTTTGGGTTTATTGGCTGGTTCGCTATGTTTATGGCTATTTCCACTCTCAGTGAAAGCACCTTATCAGAAAGATTCTGTACAGCAATTTACACCTAAACACTTAAAATTAGGTACTTTTTATCTAATCGATGCCTTGCTGTGTATTATACCTGCATTTTTATTTAAAGGTATTTGGTTATGGATGTTATATCCAGCCATTTCCCTGTTCTTGGTAGCCCTGGCCTATTTCACAGTTCGGCCTCATATTTTTCAAAAACAACGAAACGGTCAAATGACAGTTGCCTCATGGATGTTATTGACACCCTATTTTCTATTTGCATGGTTGAATAGTCGCTTATGGACCCGTCGTCACCCACAAGACTCTCTGGTTCTGCAGCTCAACGGCGTAGAGGTTTATCTTGGTCGTATCCCATCTGCGAAACACACCAGACAATACGATGCTTTATTTGACTGCTGTGCTGAATTGGCGGTAAATCAGCATGTACAACCCTATGAAAAATTGAATAGCTTAGATTTAATCCCTATGCAGAGCACGCAACTGCTGTTAGCCGCAGAAGCATTTGACCGTTTTGTGCAACCTTTGATACAAACCAATCGAACACATAAAGTTCTGATCTTTTGTGCGCTTGGCTATTCACGTAGTTGTAGTGTATTGATTGCATGGTTATTACAGCAAAACTATGTCTCTGGAGTTGATGAAGCCATTACTCTAATTCAACGAACGCGTCCCTGGATTGTTTTAAGTGAAACACATATTACTGAAATTAAACGTTTCCAAGAGCTGCTCGCTCAGGAGAGACTGCAATGAAAATGAATTTTGTCGTAGTTAACCAATTGCTCAAGCAAAGTCAGAGTCTCTTAAAATCAGGATATTTAGCTTTTATTTTATCCATCATCGCATTATCTTTATTTTCGAAAATGCAGATCGTAATTCCTCTTTTACTTGTTAGTGCTTTATTGGCGCTTCACCATTATCTATTTATTCGGATTGAGTTTGATCGCGGTCTGGTACAACATATGATTGAGCGGTCTGAGGAGATAGAAAGTCTTACTCAGCAACTGGATCAATCGCTGTTAAATTTGAAATTGGTGCCCTCAAGTAAAACAGAACGTGATTGGCCTGAACGCTTCAAAGGTTGCTTAAGACTCTTGAAAATACAGGTTGCTATTGTCTTAATACAATATTCTCTATTTATTATCCTTTTTTATAAATTAGCGCATAGATGAAGCTTGAATGAAAAAAAATATAATCACGCAAACCGTTGCTCGTTTTATCGCATTTCTTACCCGTCGCGGTGCTCGCTTACTGACAGGTGCACGCAGCTTGTGGGTAGGTTGTGAGCCTGAACTTAAACAACGTATCTACTATGCTAACCATAATAGTCATATTGACTTCATTTTATTATGGTCTTCCTTGCCAATTCACATTCGTCGACAAACTCGTCCAATTGCAGCGTCTGATTATTGGCTAAAAGATGGATTTAGACGTTTTTTAATCCAAGATACATTTTCCGGTGTGACCATCCAACGTAATCGTAGTGATCAGCAAGATCCGTTACAGCCGGTGAAAGATGTCTTGACGGAAGGCTATTCCATTATTTTCTTTCCAGAAGGAACTCGGAACTTAAATGATGATATCGAACTACTTGAATTTAAAAGTGGTCTATATCATCTTAGCCAACAGTTCCCCGATGTTGAAGTCGTACCTGTCTGGATTTCCAACCTAAAACGGGTGATGCCCAAAGGTGCATTTATTCCTTTACCCCTACTTTCTACGGTTATCTTCGGCAAACCTTTAGTGCTCAATCAATTCTCAGATAAAGAGCAGTTTTTAAAACATGCTCAGCAGCAATTATTAAAATTAAAAGAGGCAGAGAATCAATGAGTCTGGACAACCTACAACAAACCTATCTACTGTTTGCAATCTTTGCCGTGATTTTAATCGTTGCCTCAAGTATTGGCTTTATTCTCAAACAAAAAGCTGGAACAAAGCCATCCCCAGTGATTGATAACTTGAATGCCCGTATCAATGCCTGGTGGAGCATGCTGATTGTCTTGGCCGTAGCCATACTACTGGGTAAAACCGCTTTTATTATCTTGTTTGGTGTCATTTCATTTTTTGCGCTACGCGAATTTATTAGCTTATTACCAACACGGCGTGGTGACTATCTGCCTTTGCTGATCGCGTTCTACTTTGTTATTCCTTATCAATACTATCTGGTCTATACCAACTGGTACGGACTATTTTCGATTTTCATTCCGCTTTATGTCTTTTTACTTATTCCCATCGCCAGTCTAAAGCTCGAAGATACCACACACTTTTTGGAAAGGAGTGCCAAGATTCAGTGGGGTTTAATGGTAAGCGTATTCTGTATTTCCCATGTCCCTGCCCTGTTAAACCTCGATTTACCCGAATTTAAAGGTGAAAAAATTTGGTTGGCGATTTGGTTGATTATGGTGGTTCAAGCTTCTGACGTATTGCAATATGTTTGTGGCAAACTTTTTGGAAAACATAAAGTAGCGCCGACACTTTCTCCATCAAAAACCGTAGAAGGCCTGATTGGCGGCATCATTCTGGCAACGGCCCTAGGTGTATTGATGTCATCACTCACCCCATTTAATTACTGGCAAGCAGCTTTGATCGGCTTGATTATATGTATTTTTGGATTCTTTGGAGGGCTGGTAATGTCAGCCATCAAACGTGACCGGGGTGTAAAAGATTGGGGACAATTGATTCAAGGTCATGGCGGCATGTTAGATCGTATCGATTCAATTTGTTTCTCTGCACCGATCTTTTTCCATATTCTACGCTATTGGTGGAGCTAAAATTCCGCTGGCTAGAGAGCTTCGTTTAAATGAATACTCGAGATGCTCTCTACACTCCTCTACCAATAACGTATGAAATGTTATTCATTGCGGACCCAGTTGTCGTGGTGATGATCTTTAAAGAACATTCTGTAGTCAATTTTATCCTAAAATAAACTTTTCTAATTGAGGTTGAGCCAGATGCTTTTTAGCATGTTGTTCAACCTCAATTCAAAGAGCAACTGGCTTCTTTATTCTAATGTAAAGGCATTTTTTCAAACGAACCTTGTTGAGCACCAAGCTCGGAACGTACCACCTGTAATTCAAATCCCTGTCTGTCTAACTCGGCTCTTGCACTTTTATCAGTCAAAGAAACAACGATACTCACCAAAAATGCGAGTGGCATTGAAAACAAAGCTGGATTATCAAATGGGAATATTGCTTTTTCATGACCTAGTACACCTACCCAAACTGTCGGTGATAAAACCACAAAAGTAATTGCCGAAATGATTCCGACAAACCCACCAAATATAGCGCCTCGGGTAGTTAAATCTTTCCAATACATAGAAAGAATAAGTACAGGAAA
>PJTY01000043.1_pt1 | contig 139984 bp, 126 predicted proteins | sample 1512121 | NCBI WGS metagenome assembly PJTY01 (sample SAMN08177680, study PRJNA422409) | Soil metagenome, whole genome shotgun sequencing project. | isolation source: Soil enriched (2) on filter paper: alkali lignin treatment | place: USA: Madison | collected 2015-01-15
TACCTTGGCAAATGCTGGTGGTGGTGTGTTCTGGCGCTTGAACGATGCTTTGTCTCTTCGTACAGAAGCACGTGGTACTTACCATTTTGATGAAAAATTCTGGAACTACACAGCGCTTGCTGGTTTGAACGTTGTTCTTGGCGGTCACTTGAAACCTGCTGCACCAGTGGTAGAAGTTGCTCCGGTTGAACCAACGCCAGTTACTCCGCCACCGCAAGAGTTGACTGAAGACCTGAACATGGAACTTCGTGTATTCTTCGATACCAACAAGTCGACGATCAAGCCACAATACAAAACTGAGATTGCTCAGGTTGCTGCAAAAATGGCTGAGTATCCAAATGCAACAGCGCGTATTGAAGGTCACACAGATAACACTGGTCCACGTAAGTTAAACGAACGTTTATCTTTGGCGCGTGCTAACTCGGTGAAAGCTTCACTGGTAAATGAATACAATGTTGATGCATCTCGTTTGTCGACTCAAGGTTTCGCTTGGGATCAACCGATTGCGGATAACAAAACTAAAGAAGGCCGTGCGATGAACCGTCGTGTATTTGCGACCATTTCTGGCAGCCGTACTGTTCAAGTACAACCAGGTCAGCAAGCTCAATAACTTGAGTGTGTGAACTGAATAAAAAAAGCGACTCGTCAGAGTCGCTTTTTTGTTGGGTTGTGGTCGGATAATGATAAAAATTAAACATGTTGAATGCTCCTGTGTTGCTATTGAAAATACTGAGTTTATTTAATGGGGCGTTACCAGATTTGCTTTTTGAGTTGCTGTTTGGCCTCTTGTCTATCACGACGATGCTGTGCTCGCGGTTTTTCAGTTTCATGCACACCACCTTTATGCAATAAAGGTGAGAGTGCGACAGGATTACGTGCTTTAATTTTCGGCATGGTTTTCAGTTTCATAGTATTAACCTTTAATACATAAAATTTGCTTGAGAGTGTGCACGACCTCGATCAAATCTGACTGGTTTGCCATGACCTGATCAATGTCTTTATATGCACCGGGTATTTCATCAATAACGCCACTATCTTTTCGACATTCGATGCCTTGTGTTTGCTGAATCAGGTCATCTTGGCTAAATAGAAGTTTGGCTTTATTACGACTCATTTTTCGTCCTGCACCATGTGAACATGAGCAGAAGGATTCGGGATTGGCCTTGCCTTTAACAATGTAAGAGCGAGCCCCCATCGAGCCTGGAATAATACCTAACTCATCTAGTCCAGCTCGAATGGCGCCTTTACGGGTAATTAGCAAATCTTCACCATAATGGTTTTCTCGGCTGACATAGTTATGATGACAGTTAATCGCCTCTTTGGTCATTTGAAATGGAGGTAGCAGGGGGCGGATTGCTTCTAAAATCAGACGCATCATTTCACGTCGATTCTCAAAAGCATATTCCTGAGCCCATTCAACTGCCTCAACATAATCATTAAAGCTATTTGAACCTTCCGCAAAATAGCTCAAATCTTTATCGGGTACATGCCCAAAACGATGTTGCGCTTCTTTCTTTGCCAGTTCAATGAAGTAGGTGCCAATCACATTGCCTAAGCCACGGCTACCGGAATGGAGCATTACCCAGACTTCTTGATTTTCATCCAGACAGAGTTCAATAAAGTGATTGCCTCCACCTAAAGTACCAAGCTGTTTTTGCCAGGTGGCATCAAACTTCCTGAGCATGCGCACTAGGCCAGGATGCTTTTTAATGATGGGTTGTAAGCGTTTTTCAAGCGGGATGATGCTTGATGCTTTGGCTTTGATCTGTTTATGCAATTCAAAGCCCACCGGGACTTTGCGTTCAATAGCATGGCGTAACGGTGCAAGATTGTCCGGAAGCTGTGAAGCTTTAAGATTGAGTCTGATGGCATTCATTCCACAACCAATATCCACGCCGACTGCAGCCGGAATGATGGCATTTTTCGTGGGAATCACGCTACCAACCGTTGCACCTTTACCGACATGTACGTCAGGCATCACTGCAATATGTGAATAAACAAATTGTAGTTGTGCCATTTTTTTCAATTGTTCAATACTTTCGCTATCAATATCGTTGGTGAAGATTTTCACTGGAACGCCATAGGCAGCATCAGCATTAAGTATTTTTTGTATGCCCATTTTCTTGTCTCGGGATATTTTAGTTTTTCGTCCGAACAGGCATAAAAAAACCCAGCGAATGCCAGGTTAAATAGAGCATTCGGACAAGTGATCAATCGATTTGTACACTTGTCCGTGAGTCGACAGTGCCAAATCTTATCGTGTAGTTCCTGATTGTAATGGCATGCTGTCGTCCTCCTATGGTGTGGTGCCGTTGAAAATATGAGCGGAATTTTACTCATATTTTCATTCGGGTCAAGTGAAAAGTGTTTTTTATTCGCCTTCTTTCACATTCATGTCTTTATAGGCAATCAGTTTGGTCTTGTGTTTCCACTTATACCCTAGCCAGATCACCAGGAATAATGGAATACTGATATAGGTTGAAACTAGACCTAACCAGTCAATTTTACCACCCAGCAGGGCTTGATAGTTTTGACCTAAGATAATGATTGAACAAAGAATAAATGCAAACCAGGGTGCGAATGGGAAGAATTTGGCACGATAAGCCAGATCTTCAACCTTATAACCTTGAGCAATATAACCTTTACGGAAACGGTAGTGTGAAATTGCAATCCCTAACCAGACAATGAAACCACACATTCCGGACATGTTGAGTAGCCAGTTAAAGACCTGTTTCTCGCCGATAAAGGTAGTCAGGAAGCACAACGCTGCAACCGCAGTCGTCGCATAGAGTGCATTCATAGGTACGCCACGACCATCCAGTCTGGAGAACCACTTCGGTGCACGACCTTCTTTGGCCATATCAAATAACATGCGGGTAGAAGAGTACATGCCTGAGTTACCCGCAGACAGAATTGCGCTGAGAATCACTGCATTCATCAAGCTTGCTGCAAAGGCAAAACCTGCTTTTTCATACAATAACGTGAATGGTGAAAGGGCAATATCTTCGCTTTGAGCTGCTTTTAACAGTAGCGGATCATCATAACTGACTAATGTGCCGATGATGAAAATACACAGGATATAGAACAGTAGAATACGCCAGAAGATTTGTTTGATTGCCAATGGAATGGTTTTTTTCGGATCTTTGGATTCACCTGCGGCAACCCCAACCATTTCAGTGCCCTGAAAAGAGAATCCGGCAATCATGGCGACACCAATCAGAGCCTGGAATCCACCCACAAAAGGGGCTTCCTTATACGTCCAGTGTTGAAATACCGATACATTGGGTGTCATCATGATTTTGGCAATCATCCAGATCCCGATGACAATAAACACGATAATGGCAACCACCTTGATCAAAGAGAATAGGAATTCACTTTCACCAAAGCCTTTGACGGTTAAGGCATTGATTCCAAAAATAATCGCAAGGAAGATCGCACTCCAGTAGAACCCGGGAATATCGGGGAACCAGAACTTCATGATGAACTGGACTGCCACCAGTTCAAACGCCACGGTAATGGCCCAGTTGTACCAGTAGTTCCAACCCAAGGCAAAACCAAAGCTATCTTCGACATAACGGCTACCGTAGGTAAAGAAGGCACCCGAGGTTGGATTATGCGTCGCTAATTCGCCTAGACTGGTCATCAAGAAATAAATCATGATACCGATCAGAGCATAAGCCAGTAACGCACCACCAGGACCTGCATTGGCAATGGTTGAACCTGAAGCGAGGAATAAGCCTGTGCCGATCGACCCACCAATGGCAATCATGTTCAGGTGACGTGCCCCGAGCTTACGCTGTAGGTGTTGAGGAGCAGATGTATCGCTCATAAAAATTCCTTAAAATGTTTATTTTGCACAGGCATATAACACCTTGAATCCTTGTTGATCAGCTTTCACCATACATTGACCAAAACTTTGTTCAATGAGAGGGGGATAGTTCAGAAAACGGTTTGCCACGATCCATAATTCACCTGAATTTTTCAGGTGTACGCTCGCAAGCTGACAAAGTTCTTCACTTGCATCGTAATTGGTATGAATCCCCTGATGAAAAGGTGGATTGCTTACGATAGCGTCCAGATCTTTGGGCGTATCTCTAAAACCTGTTACTGGTTGTAGAGTTAACTGGTTGAGATCCAGATTGTTTTTCTGGAAAGTCAGTTCAGTTGAACGTAAAGCAAATGCATCAACATCAAGTGCAAAAATTTGCTGGTTCGGATTTAGCTTGGCTAAATAAGCGCTAATAATTCCAGCACCACAACCAAAGTCGGCAATCTTACCTGATTTTACTTGACTAAGGTAAGGGACTAAGACGGCTGTTCCGACATCTAAATGATCCTGACTAAACACACCCGGTAGGGCACAGACCTGTAATTGATCCTGATCTATTTGAACTGTATAGCTTTTTAACCAATGTTCCAGTGGTTTCAACTGCTCAGTTTTTTCGATCTTCATTTGCCAGAATTGGCAATGACGTGCGCTATCCAGCTTCAGTGTTTTGCCATAGGGCTGTAATTGTTTGGCTGCACGTTCTACGCCGCCTTTTTTTTCACCGACCAGAAAGACATTCTGCCCAAGTTTTAGGTGGCTGACCACAACATGCAGAATATAATTCAGTAACTCTTTTGATTTGGGTACAAAAATAACCACCTGATCAAAGCTGGCTTGCGGAAACTCAACCGAAAAATGTGAGTGAATGCCGGCATTTTGAAAAGCCTGATGATCAGCATAATTCCAGCTCCAAACCGATGCCTGGACTTGCTCTGGTAAGTTTTTTGCGAGTTGATCATTGGGTGCATTAATCAGTAAGACTTGCCCCTTTAAATAATCTTGCTGTCTGATGACAACTTCACTACGTGGATCCATTTTGATCTCTCATCAAAAACAAAGCCCAGTCGTGAAACTGGGCACTTGACGTTATTTGTGAATTACTTATGTGTTTCGGGTAAAACAATATTTAAAATCAAGGCTGCAATACCGCCTGTTGCCACACCTGAGCTAAAAATATTTTTAAATAACTCGGGCAAGTGTTCAAGGATTTGAGGGACTTGAGCCACACCGAGGCCGAGCGCAAGTGAAATGGCAATAATCAGCAAGGCACGACGATCAAGGTGAATACTTGAAAGAATGTTGATCCCGGAAGCGGCAACCGCGCCGAACATGACCATCACAGCGCCACCCAATACGGCTTGTGGTACCGCTTGAATCACGGCAGCAACAGCAGGGAACAGTCCCAAGATAATCAGTAATACTGCAATCCAGATCCCGACATAACGACTTGCCACACCTGTCAGCTGAATCACACCATTGTTTTGTGCAAACACGGAACTTGGGAAGGTGTTGAAGATCCCCGCCAGAAAGGAGTTTGCGCCATTAACCAGTACACCACCTTTAATGCGTTGCATCCAGACCGGACCATCAACAGGCTGATTAGAAATTTTACTGGTCGCCGTGACATCACCAATGGCTTCAAGTGAAGTGACAAGATAAATGAAGGCCATTGGAATAAATAAGCTCCAGGAGAAGCTTAATCCAAAATGCATTGGTGTTGGAATCTGAACTAGAGGTGCATCCTGTAGCACAGCAAAGTTTAAATGTCCCATGAAGCCGGCAAGGATGTAACCAATCACCAAAGCAATCAGAATGGCTGAACTTTTGACCCAGATAATCCGAATACGATTCAGCAGGATAATAATGGCCAGCACGCTACATGACATGATCAGGTTATCGGCATTGGCAAAGGTATTGTCCTGCATGGCCGTATAACCACCACCCATGCTGATCAGACCTTCTTTAATCAAAGTTAAACCGATCAGAAGCACGACAATGCCTGTCACTAATGGCGTGATCAGCTTTTTCACCCACGGCAGAATTCGGGAGACGCCCATTTCAATAAACGAACCTGCAATGACTACACCAAAAATGGCAGCCATTACTTGTTCAACTGGGGTGCCTGCCGCAACCATTGCACTCCCAATACCGATGATCGGACCGATAAAGTTAAAACTGGTCCCCTGAACAATCAAAAGTCCTGCACCAAATGGGCCAACTTTTTTGCATTGTAAAAAGGTTGCGATACCCGAGATGATTAAAGACATGGACAGGATCATATTGGTGTCTTCGCGAGAGACGCCAAGTGCCAGACAAATCAGCAGTCCAGGGGTCACAATCGGGACTAAAATCGCCAAAAGATGCTGTAAAGCGGCTAAAAATGCAACAAAAGGTTTCGGTCGATCATTGAGTCCGTAGACCAGATCAAGCTGCTGCTGAGGTTGTGAATTCGACATGGGAGTATAAAAAGCGAGAGGCATTAGCGCGATATTCTAATAGAGTTAGCTCGCTTTACCAACGATTCAATGTCACTTCGTCAGAAAAAAAGTGCACTGTCAATAAACTGTCACTACTAAACTGTAGTATTTTTCTGTATAATTTGCCCTCAAATTTAAAGCGTATCGAATTACATGTCAGATATTAAAACTCTCCGTAACATTGCCATTATTGCGCACGTCGATCATGGTAAGACGACTCTAGTCGACAAACTTTTACAACAATCAGGTGCTCTTGGTGATCGCGCAGGCGAGATTGAACGTGTTATGGATTCTAACGCGCTTGAGTCTGAACGTGGTATTACCATTCTTGCAAAAAACACTGCAATCAAATGGTTAGATGCACGTACAAACACCGAATACCGCATTAACATCGTCGACACCCCGGGACACGCCGACTTCGGTGGTGAAGTGGAACGTGTAATGTCGATGGTTGACTGTGTATTGCTTCTTGTTGACTCACAAGAAGGTCCAATGCCACAAACGCGTTTCGTAACTCAAAAAGCGTTCGCGCGTGGTTTGAAACCAATCGTGATTATCAACAAAGTCGACAAGCCAAGTGCGCGTCCAGACTGGGTTATCGATCAAGTTTTTGATTTGTTTGATAACTTAGGCGGTACTGACGAGCAGTTAGACTTCCCGGTTGTTTATGCTTCTGGTCTTCGTGGTGTTGCAGGTCCTTCACCAGAAGAGTTAGCGGAAGATATGACGCCGTTGTTCCAAACGATTGTAGATGTCGTTGAACCACCAGCAGTTGATGTTGATGGTCCTTTCCAGATGCAGATTTCATCACTTGACTATAACAGTTTCGTAGGTGTTATCGGTGTTGGCCGTATCCAGCGTGGTTCAGTGAAATTAAATACACCTGTTACTGTTATCGATAAAGATGGCAATACACGTAACGGCCGTATCTTAAAAATCATGGGTTACCATGGTTTAGAGCGTGTTGATGTTGAATCGGCTTCAGCTGGTGACATTATCTGTATTACGGGTATTGATGCACTCAACATTTCTGACACGATTTGTGATCCTAAAAATGTTGAAGCATTACCAGCATTGTCTGTAGATGAACCGACTGTATCGATGACTTTCCAAGTAAACAACTCACCGTTTGCTGGTAAAGAAGGTAAGTTCGTCACTTCACGTAACATCCGTGAACGTCTTGACCGTGAATTGATTCATAACGTAGCACTTCGTGTTGAAGATACTGACAGCCCAGACCGTTTCAAGGTTTCAGGCCGTGGTGAACTTCACCTTTCAGTTTTAATTGAAAACATGCGTCGTGAAGGCTTCGAAATGGGCGTATCACGTCCACAAGTGATCATGAAAGAAATCGATGGCGAAAAACAAGAGCCATACGAAAACGTAACGTTTGACGTTGAAGAACAGCATCAAGGTTCTGTAATGGAACAAATGGGCTTCCGTAAAGGCGAAATGACCAATATGGAAGTTGACGGTAAAGGCCGTATCCGTATTGAAGCAACTGTACCTTCACGTGGCTTGATTGGTTTCCGTTCTGAATTCCTGACTATGACTTCAGGTACAGGGATCATGACCTCAAGCTTCTCGCACTACGGTCCGGCAAAAGCAGGTACTGTTGCGAAACGTCAAAATGGTGTGTTGATTTCTATGGTTCAAGGTACTTGCTTGGGCTATGCATTATTCACACTTCAAGACCGTGGTCGTTTATTCGCTAAACCACAGTTAGAAGTATATGAAGGTATGATCATTGGTATTAACTCGCGTTCTGACGATATGGTTGTAAACCCAACCAAAGCGAAGCAGTTAACTAACGTTCGTGCATCAGGTACTGATGAAGCTTTAACTTTAACACCTGCAATGGAATATACGCTTGAACAAGCGCTTGAATTCATTCAGGATGATGAGTTAGTTGAAGTAACACCAAAATCGATTCGTATCCGTAAGCGTTACTTAACTGAAAACGAACGTAAGCGTAACCGCGATAAATAATTTTTCTTCACTGAAAAATGACAAAACCGCTAAATTTATTTAGCGGTTTTTTATTGCATAAATTCAAGGGGAAGAACATGCTTAAGGACATATTTTTATGAAAATAAAAAGTGTTGTTAAAGTGTGAAATAGCTTTCTTTTTTTGATAAAAATATTAAATTACCAACATTATTGGAATAACTGCGCCTGTGTAATAAACAATGCCAAAACAGGGCGTGATCAAGTTCGACTCTGGAGAGTAATAGATGAGTATTATTAAAGAATTTAAAGAATTTGCCATCAAAGGCAATATGATGGATTTAGCGATTGGTGTCATCATTGGTGGCGCTTTCGGTAAAATCATTGATTCATTGGTGAAAGATATCGTAATGCCTGTGATTTCATGGATCTTGGGCGGTGAAGTGGATTACACCAACTGGTTCCTGATTCTTGGGGATAATCCAACTAACATCACTACGCTCAAAGCGGCACAAGATGCTGGCTTGAATGTATTTGCCTATGGTAACTTCCTCACCATCTTGATTAACTTCCTGCTTTTGGCCTGGGTCGTGTTCTTGTTGGTGAAAGTCATGAACCGTATCCGTAAGCAGGAAGAAGCTGCGCCTGAGCCAGAGGCGATTCCTGAAGATGTGCAATTGTTACGTGAAATCCGTGATGAATTGAAAAAACAAGGCTGATCATTCAGCTGATGTAGAAAAACGGTATCCTTGATGCCGTTTTTTATTGTCTGTAAAAAGAGATGAGTAACTTGCACGATTTCATTTTAAGATGCTGTGCAGATTGAAGGGGAAAATTGATGAATCGATTATTTGTATACGGCACCTTATGCCCAAATCGCGAAAATGCACATATTCTGGGAGAAATTGGTGGAGACTGGCAACCTGCTACGGTACATGGCACCATTCATATACTGGACTGGGGGCCTGATCAGGGGCTACCGGCAATTGTTTTAAATCCGCAGGATTCCCAGGTTGAAGGATATCTGTTTAGTACGGAAAAACTTGAGCAAAACTGGCAAATGCTGGATGAGTTTGAAGGCATGCAGTATGAGAGAGTACAGACTGAAGTCCAGCTGGCGACAGGTGAGCCAACCACCGCATGGACCTATGTCATGAAAGAGCTGGCAAAACCTGAATAAAGGATGAGCTTAACATGAGGTTTAAGCTCAAGCTGCTTACCTTAAATTGCCCATCCGGAATTTAACTTCGACCAGATGAAAACCAAACTGGCTTTTTACCGGACCATGTAACACCCGTTCTGCTGCAGTAAATACCAGTTTGTCGATGACAGGAACCAGCTGTCCTTTTCTGATTTCACCGAGCTCGCCCCCACGTTTGGCAGAGTTGCAGGTCGAATATTGCTTGGCAATTTTGGCAAAATCAGCACCCGACTGAATACGCTTTTTCAGCTGTTCAGCCACATCTTTATCTTTTACGAGAATATGTCGAACAATTGCAGTTTGCATGAGGTTGTTCTCCTTTAATAGCACTTAAATCATTTAGGCTTTGTTGCGTTTTAAAGGCTGGCATTGTGGGCAGAATACACTGGCACGTTGACCGAGCTTTAGATTTTCCAAGGTAGTCTCGCAATTGACGCACATTTCTCCAGCACGGCCATAGGCCAGTAAAGTTTGCTGGAAATAGCCGTTTTCACCCATCGCATTGGTGTAATCACGCAAAGTTGAACCACCTAATTCAATGGCTTGTTTTAAGATGCGTTTCACTTCAACCACCAGCTTTTCCACTTGTAGTTTGCTTAAAGTCGAAGCGGGTTGTGCCGGGTGCACACCAATGTTGAAAAGACTTTCTGTTGCATAAATATTGCCAACACCGACCACCACATGGTTATCCATTAAAGCAATTTTAATGCCGACATTTTTTTTACTCAGCTTTTCGCGCAAATAAGCGGCGTTAAAATCATCACTGAGCGGCTCCGGTCCAAGCGGATCAATCAGCTTGCCCTGATGATGCTGATCAAGCCAGAGAATACAGCCGAAGCGACGTGGATCATGGTAGCGAAGCTGCTGGTCTTCAAAATCAATGATCAGATGATCATGCTTCCTCAATTCCTCATTTGGCTGGGTTAGACGGAAACTGCCGGACATGCCCAAATGCCAAAGCATCTGATCCTGTTCAAATTCGGCCAGAATATATTTAGAACGACGCTTAAGACCAACCAAACGTTGCCCAACCAGTTTGTCCAGATCATTTGGAATAGGCCAGCGTAAGCTCGGGTTCAAGACTTTAACCGCTTGAACGCGTTGCTCTAGAAGGGGGAGTAAACTGGTTTTGGTTGTTTCGACTTCGGGTAACTCAGGCATCGCCAACTCGCAGAATGAACAGATATACTGGATGAATCAAGTATAACGTGGGCTATGGATTATTTCAGAGATCACTATGACAGATATTTTACCACTAAGCTGGTTTCAACGTGAAACCTCGGAAGTAGCCTATGACTTAATTGGTTGCGTCTTGTGTAAGCGACAACCTGATGGGCAAGTCATCCGCTGTATCATTACCGAAACAGAAGCTTATTTGGGCGTTCGTGATAAGGCCTGTCATAGCTACAATGATAAACGGACAGCCCGCACAGAAGTGATGTATCGACCTGGTGGCACGATTTATGTCTATTTAATTTATGGCATGTATGAAATGCTCAATCTGATTACTCAGACCGAAGGCATCCCGGAAGGAGTGATGATTCGTTCTGCATTTTTAAAACACGCTTCCACTAAAAAGCAATATCAGCTTTTGGCTGGACCAGGCAAATTGACGCGTTATTTAGGCATTGACCGAACCTTAAAAGGGCAATGTTTGGGGGGAGAATCGGGCTTGTGGGTGGAAGCAGCAACGACACAACCGGAAGTGATATTAACGCCCCGTATAGGAATTGACTACGCCGAAGAAGCTAAAGACTGGCCTGAACGATATTGCTGGAAAGATCATCCTTCGTTGAGCCGATAATCTCACGGGTAGATCATTTTTTAGTAAATGATGCCATATTTTCCAGATTTACCGTTCTCCGGATTGAATTCAAAGTCCAAACCAGGCACTGCTTTTTGTTATCATAACTCCCATATAAATAAAGGAAATAAGCATGTCCTTATTACGTTTAAACCGACTTCATTACGGTATTTTGATGAGTATGGGCTGCATTTCTAGCCCGCTTGTTTGGGCCGACGCGTTGGCTCAAGAGGTAACTGTATTACCGACCCTACGTGTCGAAGCAACACGTACCGATACCACCTATATGCAAACACCTGCCTCCATTTTTAGGGTCGATATGCCTAAAAATGATCAATCCGCTCAGGTTAATTTAACTGAAGTGGTTAAGGGCATTCCAAGTGTTCAGTTACGTAACCGGGAAAATTATGCACAAGATTTGCAGCTCTCGATGCGTGGTTTTGGTGCACGTTCAACCTTTGGTGTGCGCGGCATCCGCTTATATACCGATGGCATTCCAGCAACCATGCCAGATGGTCAAGGTCAAACATCAAATATCGATTTAAGTAGCCTGAGTCATCTTGAGGTCTTAACCGGCCCATTTTCTTCTCTTTATGGAAACTCTTCTGGTGGCGCGATATTAGCCACAACGCGAGAGGGACAGGGTAAAGATTCGATTGAGATGAGCTATGCGGGTGGTAGCCACAATAAAAATCGTGCAGGTCTCGTGTTACAGGGCGGTGCTAAAAACCAGAATGAACCGAGTTATATTGTCAGCTCTTCTTATTTTGATACTGATGGTTTTCGTGACCACAGTGGTGCAGAAAAAGTTTTAAATAATGCGAAACTAACGTGGAACTTAGATGACGGTAGCAAAATTAATTGGGTCACCAATTATGTAAAAATCCATGCAGATGATCCACAAGGTTTAAGCCGAGAGCAGTGGCAGCAAAATCCTCGTCAAGTGAATGATGCGGAGAATAGATATAATGTTCGTAAAGACATTGAACAAACGCAAACGGGTGTGACTTGGTCTAAACCGATTAATGATCAGCATGAACTGTATGCGATGGCGTATTTCGGCAATCGTCAAGTCACACAATATCAATCTATGGATCGATGTAAGTTTAAAGGTAACACGAAGGAATGTATTCCTAATAGTATGCAGCTGAATAAAAATCATGCGGGTGGGGTGATTGATTTTGAGCGTAATTATTACGGTGCTGATTTCCGTTGGACGGGTAAAGAAATTCTGCCAAACACAACATTGAGTGCTGGGGTGGCTGTAGACAAAATGGATGAGGATCGTAAAGGGTATGAGAACTTTAATCTCGTCAATGGCTCGCCATCTTATGGGGTAAAAGGCACTTTACGACGTGATGAAGACAATACTTTGTGGAATGTCGATCCCTATTTACAAGCCTCTTGGCAGTTTTTACCGACTTGGCGTTTAGATACTGGTGTGCGTTATAGCAATGTGCATTATAAATCTAAGGATCATTATTTAAGCAATGGCAATGATAGTGATAAAACGGATTACAACAAGGTTTTACCATCAGCTGCTTTAAGTTGGCAGATTTTACCTGAGCTATTGGCCTATGCGAGTTATGCAAAAGGTTTTGAAACACCAACATTTACTGAGATGGCCTATCAAGCTGATAAGGATAAATCTGGATTTAATTTTGCTTTAAAGCCATCTACCAGTGATAACTATGAAGTGGGTTTAAAATCGCAAACCTATTTAGGTGATTTTACTTTCGCTCTTTTTCAGTCTAAAACTAAAGATGATATTGTTTCTGCAGGCACCTCTAATGGTCGTTCGACGTTTAGAAATGCAGATAAAACGCTTCGTGAAGGTGTTGAGTTTACTTGGAATAAAAAGCTGTGGCGTGATTTAGCTGCAACAGCCAGTTATGCTTATCTTGATGCAACATTCGATGCTGATGTTCCAGTAAATCTTGATAAACAAGGTAATGTACTTGCTGCAGCCATTCCATCAGGTAATGCAATTCCTGGGATTGCTAAAAATCAGGCTTTTATTAATATCGCTTGGCAGCCAGAGCAAGGTTTCTATGCAGGACTTGATGCCCAGTTTATGGATAAGGTTTATGTCAATGATATCAATAGTGATGCTGCTGCAAGCTATACCGTGGCATCGATCTATACGGGTTATGCATGGAAATATGCTGATTGGGGCATTAATGGCTTTGCGCGTGTAGATAATCTGTTTGATAAAAACTATGCGGGTTCTGTCATTATTAATGATAGTAGCGGTAATCAAAATCCTAATAATGGTCGATATTATGAACCTGCTGATGGTCGTAACTGGAGCGCGGGAATTAAAGTAAGCAAGCAATTTTAAGGAGCGTTCAGCAGCACTTGCATGGTGAAGTGCTGCTGCATAAATTATTTTTTAGGGGCTTGGGCGGGTGCGGCTTTTTTAGCAGCAATGGCCGCTTCAACCTGAGCCAGGGATTCTTTGGCATTCGGATAGTTTGCAGCAGCTAAACGAGAAAAAATATTTTTTGCCTGCTCCAGATCCTGACTAATAATGTTGCCATTAGCGAGCATGTTACCCAAAATCATGAGCGAGGGAGCATAATCCTTCTTGGCGAGATCTTTTAAACTTTCAACAGCTTGTTGCTGCATGAAAGGATTTTTATTCTTCACACCAATTCCCAGGTCATACACTGCTTTTAAGTTTTTTGCCGGATAATAATCCTTTTTCAGTAAAGGTAATAATTTCTGAATAGCCAGTTGATCATACTCAGGTTTACCTTGTCTAAACAAGATATCAGCCAACTCAACAGTTGCTTCATCTGAACCTTGGCTAGATGCATTATTTAAATATTCTTTGTATTTCTGAGCATCTTTGCCTAGACCCAAGTTACCTTTATGGTAGGCTTGAGCCAAGCGGAAACTGGCTGGTCCGTAGCCTTTACTGGATGCATCCTGATAATACTGTAATGCCTTTTTCTCATCTTTTACTGTGCCTTGACCATGTTCTGTCATATAGCCGAGATTATGGACCGCTTGCGTGTTACCGGTATTGGCTAGTCGTTGCATTTCCTGATAAGCAGCAGCATAGTCTTTAGCCTCATACAGTTGAGTTGCTTTGGTAAACAATGGGTCTGCTTTGGTGCTGGTCGCTTTATTGTCAGCGGCGAAGGTAGTATGGCTTGCAAGGGTGATTAAACTCGCAATGAGCAATTTTTTCATCTTTATTTTCCTTTCTCATGTTGATCTGCTTTCATCCTTTGCATAGCAGAACTCAATATGCTGTTGTCATCATAAAAGCTTGCGGAAAAATGTAAATAAGGAATTTGTATAAATCTTGGCAGGTGAAAAAGCGGGTTTTGATCTGTTTGTTTTTATAATTTATTTAAAATCAAATATATATAATTAATATTTTAGAGAATGGCTTGCAACTCCTTGCTGGCAAAAGAGTCAACAAGCCTCCATATTTTATCTTTATTTCTTCGTACTCGCTTCTTGTAAAAGCTGTTCAATCTGCTCAGCATTTTGTGGGCTACCTGAGAGTCTCATTCCGTTTTGCAGGAATAAAGTCGGTGTGCCATCGATCTGCAGCTTTTGTCCCAATGCCAGATTCTTCTGTATCGGTGTTTCACATTGGATCGCACTTTTTGGGGCTTTACGGTGCAACATGTAATCTTCCCAAGCTTCATATTGATTTTTTGAGCACCAGATTTTAGTGGCCACCGCTTCAGCTTGAGGATGTAATTTTTTTAGCGGGAACAGGAACAGATAGACGGTGACATTATCCACCGAGGTCATGTGTTGCTCGAGCTTTTGGCAGTAAGGACAATCAGGATCACTAAATACATAGAGTGTACGTTCGCCTTTACCTTTAACATATTTAATCGCCTGATCAAGCGGCAGTTGCTTGATATCAATCTTGCTTAACTCGGCTAAGCGGTCCTCGGTCAGATTCTTTTTGTTTTGAATATCCAGTAAGTTACCGAAAAAAAGATATTTGGCTGTTTCATCGGTATAGATAATCTTACCTGCCGCATAAACCTCATAAATACCCGGTAACGGGGAGGGGCTAACTGATTTAACAGCAATCTCTGGATAATTTTTTTTGAAGTTTTGCTCGAGGGTTTTACTGTCCGCATGCACGGTTTGCAAACCGATCAGACTCAAGGTGAGTGCTGACAGCAGTGTCTTGATCATTATTTTCATTAGAAATCAGTCGAGTTAAGGATAGATGAACAATAACGCTCATTTCTATTTTCGACAAGAACGGGATTTCAACTTTATTTTAAATAGGGCAATAATGCGAATTGTAGTAATTCAATTAGTTCAGGGTCCATATACTGATAATCATCAGGGATATCGAGGACAAAGACTTTTTTATGTTGTAGTTGTTTTGAAAACTTTTCTTTAATTTGTTGCTTATGTCGGGATTCCATTACAAAAATTTGATCGGCCCAAGCAATGTCTCTAACTGAAATAGTATGTTTAGCGTGGCGACTGGTTCCTGCTGAACGGGTATGTAGACCATACCCTTGAGCGAAAATACGTTTAGCTGTTGGACTGCGCCATTGATTACGACTGCAAATAAAGAGGGTGTTCAGTAGCTTAAATCCAATAATTGAAATGGGCTTCACGTAAAAATTTTGCTTTGGAAATTCGAGGGTATTCGATTCCCAATTGTCTGGCACGTGCAAGTTTATCTTGTCGTGTATAGAGATATTTCCATTGTTTAGTTGGTCTCCAGCAAAGTGAAGTGTGCCGACAGTCTCGCCCACGAAATAGAAATTTTTGTTTACGACGCCATGCGCGATTACGTTGTTGTGATACATCATCCATATTAAAAAACTCATGAGTTGATCGGGTTCAGCAGCCGCGATAACACATGAGTTTTCAATATAAGACTAAAGCTTAATTTTTACAAGTGACTAGCTTGGACGCGCTACATCACCATTCAATGCTTCTGGCAAGTCCAGAACAGTCACGCCAAGTTCTGTCAGTGCAGCAGGTTTGGCAATCACAAGCGCGAGATAGCCATCTTCAAATGTGATGCTATTGACCACTTCAACATCTTTGCTCAGTTGGGTGGCTGGCGCTGGCACATCTGCTTGAGCTTGGATCAGGTGTAACCAGTGTTTTGGTTTTGCCTTAAACCAAAGACGTGCCACGATTTCCTGACCTAAGTAACAGCCTTTATCGAAATGTACGCCATCGCGTTGATGTAGACGTAATTCTTGTGGCTGGAACAGGTGTTCGGTACTTTGCTGAATCCAGGCCTGTCCAGATTGAATCGCTTGAATTTGCCAAGTATCGATATCCGTTTCTGTTGAAGAAAACTCGGTTTGAATACCATTGACTGTTGGGAAAACCGGACCTGTTTGTTCTAGTTTCATTTTGGAAAAAGCACCAAACTTTTTAATATGCTTGGCAAATTCTTCGGCTTGGTCTTGCGTGGTCACTAACTCAAAACTTTCTGGATTTAATCGTTTAATCCATAGACCAAAATGAATACGTCCTTTTAAATCACAAATAGCAGTATAGCGACTTTCATTTTCTGGTATGCGTTCAACGTGAATGGTGACTTGGCCTTGTAGAAATTTTTGTGCATCTACACCATTTAAGCTAAAAGCAGTAAAAGCAAGCTGACTCATAGATCAATCCTAAGCTGCATTCTGTTCACTAAAATATGGCCTGTTATTTTGCGCCATTTTTCACAAAAAAGCAGCTTTAGATTGTCGATAATCGTGCTCAAATGAAAGATCAGCGGCATAGCATTCATCTGCCAAGTCGCTATGATAAATCGACCAAACACAATGAGCGTGATATGGGAGAATAATAATGACTGGAAAAGTAAAACTACATCGAATATTGAGTGCGCCCCCAGCGCGTGTTTTTAAAGCCTTTCTTGATCCGGATGCCTTGGTCAAATGGTTACCACCGCATGGATTTACCGCAAAAGTTCATCATCTCGATCCACAGGAAGGTGGAACGTATAAAATGTCCTTTACCAATTTTTCCACAGGACAAACGCATGGCTTTGGAGGCAAATATATTAAAATTGTCCCGAATGAGCTGCTGCGTTATACCGACAAATTCGACGATCCAAACTTACCCGGTGATATTCAGGTCAGGATTGAGCTCAAAGCCGTTATGGTTGGCACAGAGGTGCATATTACCCAAGAGGGGATTCCTGATGTGATTCCTGTAGAAGCCTGTTATCTGGGCTGGCAAGAATCCTTGTATTTATTGGGCCTGTTGGTTCAAGCGGAGATACCTGACGAATAAAGACTTTCGTTAAGTAAAATCGGTTGAGCGAGAAAAACAAAAAATATTGGATGAATAATTAAATTGGGGAATCAAATGTCTGAACAAGCAATTGTTAAAGGACGAGAGCAGCTTGCGCGTGTTGCCATGCGGGCTGCTTTAGAAAATCAGCAGGCAGAAGAGAGTGTGGAGTTGTTTATCCAGCATCATCTTGAAGAAATTGAGCCAGAGTATTGGAAAAAATATTCTGGAAGCGCTGTACCTACACCGTTACAGGTGCTGGATTTATTGATTCTGGCCGATTCATAGCAAAGTGATGAGATAGATAGCCGTGAAATGCTGGATTTCACTTTGCCTGATGAGATTACCCAATATGTGATTTGCGTCAGCTTTGATGCGCAAGGTCAGGTCATTGATATTTGCATGGAAAGCTAAGCCGATCTCAAACAGGAGAAAAAAGTGCTGATAGCAATAAAACGTATTTATGATCCTGTTGCAGCAACTGACGGCCAGCGTGTGCTGGTTGATCGGTTGTGGCCACGCGGGATTTCAAAAGAGCGGGCACATCTGGACTTGTGGTTAAAAGAAATTGCACCGTCTACTGAGTTAAGGAAAGCGTTTTGTCATCAGGCCGAGCATTGGTTAAGTTTTCAGAAAGGCTATTATCAGGAGCTGGAAGGCAATCCACATGTGGAACAACTCAGGCAGATGGCTGAAAATCAACAGTTAACCCTGATTTATGCAGCTCAGGATCCTGAGTTAAATCATGCGCTGGTCTTAAAGAATTATTTGCTTGGCAAGGACATTCAACCTTAAAGTTTTGAAAAAAGGCGTCTATCCCGCATAATAGCCTTTTTGAGATTTTTTTATGTCTTTTCCAAATTGCCCACAATGCCAATCAGAATATACTTATCAAGATGGCGATTTATTGATTTGCCCTGAGTGCTCACACGAGTGGAAAGAAGGCGAGACACAGGCTGCTGAAGTACAAGACATCATTAAAGATGCAAATGGCAATGTGTTGGCTGATGGGGATAGCGTCACGGTTGTCAAAGATTTGAAAATCAAGGGTTCATCTTCTGTGGTTAAAGTAGGTACCAAGGTGAAAAGTATCCGTCTAGTACCAGATGCAAGCGATGGTCATAATATTGATTGTAAAATTGATGGCGTTGGCGCAATGAAACTGAAGTCAGAGTTTGTGAAAAAAGTTTAATCAAATAACTTGGAAAGGAGCATGTAAATGCTCCTTTTTTTTATTTACATTATTTACCAAATTTGAACAAAATTTAATCTTCTTAAACGGCAATTGCTGATCTATATTGGATGAGATAACAATCAAAACGTAACTCCAATAAATAGAGGTCCTTATGACAGGATGGTTCGAAGTAAGTCAGGCAAGTGATGGGCAATACCGTTTTACACTCAAGGCAGGAAATGGTGAGCCAGTTTTAAATAGTGAATTATATAAAACCAAAGCAGCGGCAATGAATGGCATTGCATCTGTTCAGAAAAACAGTCCGGATGATGGCCGTTATGAGCGTTTAACGTCGAAAAATGACAAGCCTTATTTTAATTTAAAAGCAGCGAATCATCAGGTAATCGGGAGTAGCCAGCTGTATGCAAGTGAGCAGTCACGTGACAAGGGCATTGAATCTGTCAAAAATAATGGCCCCTCTGAGACGGTAAAAGATTTAACCGTATAATTGAGCCATAAAAAAGCCGTTTAAATTAAACGGCTTTTTTACATCTGTTAGTCAGATTAACGGACCAGTTTTGCCATTAATTCTTCTTTGTTCAGATTGCTTGCTTCGGCATCGCGACGGCCTTTGTATTCGAAAGTGCCTGCATCCAGACCTTTTTCACCAATCACGATACGATGTGGAATCCCCATCAATTCAAGATCAGAGAATTTCACGCCTGGACGTTCATTACGGTCATCCAGTAACACATCGTAGCCTTGTGCTTGCAGTTCTGCATAAAGCGCTTCAGCTGCTTCGAGGGTACGCGGTGACTTGTGTGCATTCATTGGTACAATTGCCACTTCAAACGGTGCAATTGCTTGTGGCCAGATAATGCCTTTATCATCGAAGTTTTGTTCAATCGCCGCAGCCACTACACGTGTTACACCAATGCCATAACAACCCATGGTCACGGTTAATGGCTTACCATCTTCACCCAATACTTTACAGTTTAAGGCTTCTGAATATTTGGTGCCGAGCTGGAAGATATGACCGACTTCAATACCACGTTTGATCTGAAGTGTACCTTTACCATCTGGAGATGGATCGCCTTCAACCACATTACGTAAGTCAAATACTTCTGTTAATTTGGCATCACGATCCCAGTTGACACCGGTCGCATGTTTATCCACTTCATTAGCACCGGCAACAAAATCAGCCAATACCGATGCGGCACGATCTACAATCACGGTTAAGCCTTTTTCAACCAGACCTTGTGGGCCACAAAAGCCAGCCGTCAAACCATGTTCTTGTAACTGTGCTTCAGTTGCAAAAGTCAATGGTGCAGCAATTAACGGATGTTTTTCAGCTTTAATATCATTTAGCTCATGGTCACCGCGCAAGAACAGGGCAACCACTGGTGTATTGCCTTTTTCATCGGTTGGGCCTTGTACCAGTAGCGCTTTGACTGACTGCTTGGCATCTGCATTCAGGAACTGACAAACATCTGCAATGGTTTTCTGATTTGGTGTGTCGACAAGCGTATAAGCTTGAGTCGCGGCAGCACGTTCGCCCACCAGAACCGCTTCAGCCATTTCAACATTGGCTGCATAATCAGAGTCAGTCGAGAACGCGATATCGTCTTCGCCGCTGGCTGCCAGTACATGGAACTCATGTGAAGCTGAACCACCAATTGAACCGGTATCTGCCTGTACTGGACGGAAATCCAGACCTAAGCGGGTAAAGATACGGCTGTAGGTGTCATACATCACATCATAGGTTTCTTGCAATGACGCCTGATCGGTATGGAATGAATAGGCATCTTTCATGATGAATTCACGCGAGCGCATCACCCCGAAACGTGGACGAATTTCGTCACGGAATTTGGTTTGGATCTGATAGAAATTCAGCGGTAATTGCTTATAACTTTTTAGTTCATTACGGGCTAAATCGGTAATCACTTCTTCATGGGTTGGACCCAACACGAACGGATTATCGTGACGATCTTTAAAGCGTAATAATTCTGGGCCGTACTGTTCAAAACGGCCTGATTCTTCCCATAATGCAGCAGGTTGTGTCACTGGCATAAAGACTTCTAATGCACCTGAACGGTTCATTTCTTCGCGCACAATCGCATCGACTTTCTTTAAAACGCGCGTTCCCATGGGCAACCAAGAGTATAAGCCAGAAGCGAGTTTACGAATCATCCCCGCACGTAACATGAGCTGGTGTGAAATGACCTCAGCATCATTTGGGGTTTCTCTTAACGTTGCAAATAAAAAGCGGCTTGCGCGCATGGAAACTGTCCTAAAGTTAAGTGTTATTTAAAAGATGCTACAACAAGGAGCAAAAATAATCGGCTCACTTTGAGCTGCTGGCATTATGACATGAAACATTCAATTTAGCGCAGTATAAAGCACTGCAATGTATGTAAATGTTGAAAATCTAGGGTTATTTAGCAGAGCAAAGGGAGAGGTTAAAGCAGTCATATGCGGCTTTTAAAGAATGATTTTTATTGTAATGTGTTTAAACGGGTGATGATATCGGCATATTCTGCCTCGGTTTTGTGGTAGGCATTGCGCAGGCTTTCTACGGTTTTTTTGACGTTCTCAATATTTTTGGAATTATTGTCCAGATTACTTTTTAACTGGGATGGCAGCATTTCACCTTTACGATGGTAATCCATTTCCTGACGCTTGAAAGCGATTTTATCTTTTTGCAGTTGCTGTAATTGTTCTTGTTGATAATTGAGCTGTTTTTTTAGGTTTGCCAAAATCTGGTCACGTTTTGCCGTCGCAATTTGCGGGTTGCCATAGGCACGTTTTAATCTTAGATCCTGTTCACGACGACGGGCAACCGATTCACGTTGAGCCGACTGTTGTGCATCCGCAGCAGCATTATAAGGACGGTTGCGCTTCATCACCTGCATATTGCGGTCCAGCGCTTCATATCCATAACGGATATGTTCAGGGGTGACCGAAGTGCTGACATTGGCTACGCCGTTCTTGTCGTAATAACGATACCAGGTGGCCTTAGAAGACTCTAATCCGGCAAAACAGGTGCTGGACACAAAGCATATAAAAAATGAGCAGATGTAAGTACGAGCAATCGTGCTAAAGTGACGAATGCGGAAACCGCACTTTAACGAACCAGTCATTACATTCCCCGAAAAAAAGTTAATTAAATCACTTATTTTTAAATAATAATCAGTTGTATATTAGTGCTAATTTAGACAATTAAAAATACTTATTCGGCAAAAAAATTAGGAATTTAATTAAAAGTGTGACCTGTTTAGGATTGTGTAGCGAAACTGATAGGTTGGTTCAAAAAACTTCATTGATAATGCAAGTAAAGATATGTTAAAAATATCAACTGATCTGTATAAAACAAATTAAACCAACCATAATTTGTATTGAGTATTGGGGCAGGACAATAAATGGAAGATAAATTTCAGAATTTAAAGGTGATGGTGATTGACGATTCCAAAACGATTCGTCGTACAGCTGAAACGTTATTGCAACGTGAAGGCTGTGAAGTCATTACGGCGGTTGATGGCTTTGAAGCATTGTCAAAAATTGCAGAAGCTAATCCGGATATCGTTTTTGTTGACATCATGATGCCTCGTTTAGACGGTTACCAAACCTGCGCATTAATCAAAAACTCACTAAATTACCAGAATATTCCAGTCATTATGTTATCAAGCAAAGACGGTTTGTTTGATCAGGCGAAAGGCCGTGTCGTGGGTTCGGATGAATATTTAACCAAGCCATTCAGTAAAGATGAGTTGTTAAACGCGATTCGCAACCACGTTAGCGCATAAAATTAAAGATTGAGGAAAAAATGGCTCGCATACTTATTGTAGATGATTCACCTACTGAAACTTTTCGCTTTAGAGAAATTTTAACCAAGCATGGTTATGACGTCATTGAAGCAACTAATGGCGCAGATGGGGTGACCTTGGCACAAGCAGAATTACCTGACCTGGTGCTGATGGATGTGGTGATGCCGGGCATGAATGGTTTTCAGGCCACCCGCCAGATCAGTAAAGGCAAGGACACACAGCATATTCCGGTTGTGATTGTCAGTACCAAAGATCAGGCCACGGACCGTGTCTGGGGGAAACGTCAGGGTGCATGCGACTATTTGACCAAACCTGTCGATGAACAACAGCTGATTGATGTGATTAAACAACTATTAAGTTAATTTCGCTCAATCTGAGCCTTCTCATTATTCAATACGGGATAGGGTATGGCAGCAAATGGATTTATCGAATTGCTTCGCTTATCCAAGCGAGGCAATAAGCAATACACTTCAACTCAAAACGAAACTCACCGCTGGTCGGGCATCGCATTTGAGATGTTGGGGCAATATTTTGTTGCGCCATTGGGGGAAATTTCCGAGGTAATTTATCCTCCGAAATATACACCGGTACCAAATACCCAGGCGTGGGTGCGTGGTTTGGCCAATATTCGTGGAAGACTGCTTTCAGTTTCTGATTTGACACATTTTATTTCAGGGCAGCGAAGCCAGTTTTCTCCGACGCAAAAAGTGATTTGTATTAGCCATCAAGATCATTATGTGGGGTTGGTCGTTGATCAGGTTTTGGGGATTCAGCACTTTAATAAAAAGAGTTTTTTCTCTCAAAATAATGATCTGGACCATAAGTTAAAAGACTATTGTCAAGGTCATTTCCACCAGCATAATCAACAATGGCATGTGTTCTTATTGAGTCGGTTATTAAAAAATCCTCAATATATGAATGCATCAATAAAATTTATAAACTAATTTAATGCGCTACGGAACATAAAGGCGTATTTCGGGGAGAAGCTGATATGGGCTTTAAACTTAAAAAAAAGAATGGTAGTGATAGTGCGGGGCTGAAAAAGGGGGGCGCGTTCCTGGATAATATACGAACGCAACTCGATCAGTTTTCCCGTTTATTCGGTGAAAGTGAGAAATCTAAACCGATTATCTATCGTGCTTTAATTGCTTTGGCCCTTGCAGTCATCCTCTTAATCTACTTGTTCGTTAGTGTGCCGCGTTCAAACCAGTTAACCCGTAGTCTGGGTGAGTTGCGTCTGTTATCGCAAACCATTTCGCGTCAGGCCACCGAAGCGACTGCTTCTGGTAAACCTGAAGAGATGAAAAAGCTGGTTGAGTCAGAAAAGCAATTTACCGAAAACCTGGAAACGGTTGAAAGTGTTTATGGTAAAGGTTCTGATGAATACAAGAAGGTGAGCGAACTTTGGAGCGGCATTTCCAAGAACATTGACTTGATTGCTTCACAACAGAAAGTCATTAACCAGCTTTATGATACCAATATTGCGATTAGCGATACCATCCCCGAGATTCAGGCTGAATATAACCTGATGGTGGACCAGATGGTGCGTGAAAACATGCCGAGTAGTCAGGTAATTATCACCAAGAACCAGGTCTTTATTGCGGAACGTATTTTACGTTCGATCAACTCGGTGCTGGTCGGTACAGATAATTCTAGTGTTTCTGCAAATGACTTTGGTGCTGATATTGATACCTTCGGTGTGTATTTAAATGCCCAATTAAACGGTAGCTCTGAACTGGGTGTAGACCGTATCAGCTCGGCTGCCTTACGTGAATCAGTGGACAGCATTAAGTCTGACTATGACGCGGTATTGAAATCAGCAGCAGCAACGGTATTGCAAAACGCCAACCAGATCGTGCGTGTCCGTCAGGCCTCTTCACAAATCTTTTCACAGTCTGATGCACTGTTAAATTCACTCAATGATTTGTCCAATAAAGCGGAAGGCGGCTGGGGCAATGTCATTGCCGGTATCGTACTGATTGGTGCTTTAGGTCTATTGGTCTTCTCTGCACTGCAACTACTGGCTTTACGTAGTAATACCGATAAAGAGCGTGTCACCCGTTTACAAGACGAATATGACCGTAACCAGAATGCGATTTTACGTTTACTCGATGAAATCGCGGACTTGGCAGATGGTGACTTACGTTCTTATGCAACAGTATCGGAAGATTTTACTGGTGCGATTGCCGACTCGATTAACTTTGCGATCGATCAGTTACGTGACCTGGTATCGCGAATCACCGATACTTCGCAAGAAGTGGCACGCTATACCCAAGATACCCAGAACATTACCAACCAGTTAGCCGAAGCTTCTGAACATCAGGCGCAAGAAATTGCGGGTGCATCTGCAGCCATGAACGAAATGGCACTGTCAATTGACCAGGTATCTGCCAACGCTTCTGAATCTGCTGATGTAGCACAACGTTCGGTACAGATTGCGACCAATGGTGCGCAAGTGGTAAACCGTTCGATTGAAGGGATGGATCACATTCGTGAACAGATTCAGGAAACCTCGAAACGTATTAAACGTTTGGGTGAGTCTTCACAAGAGATTGGTAACATTGTCTCGTTGATTAACGATATTGCCGACCAAACCAACATCTTGGCATTAAACGCAGCGATCCAAGCATCGATGGCCGGTGAAGCAGGTCGTGGTTTCGCAGTCGTTGCTGATGAAGTACAGCGTCTTGCAGAACGTTCTGCGTCAGCAACCAAACAGATTGAAAGTCTGGTGAAAACCATTCAAACCGATACCAATGAAGCTGTAATCTCAATGGAACAAACCACTTCCGAGGTGGTACGTGGTGCGAATCTGGCAAAAGATGCGGGGATTGCACTGGATGAGATTCAAACGGTATCGGGTGACTTGGCAAAACTGATTGCAAGCATTTCGGATGCAGCAAAACTTCAGTCGGCTTCTGCCAGCCATATTGCGACCACGATGAATGTCGTACAGGAAATTACCTCACAAACGACTACCGCTACGTTTGATACCGCACGCTCGGTTTCTGAGTTGGCAAACATGGCTGAATCGTTACGTGAATCAGTAACTGACTTTAAGTTACCTGAGTAAACCGAATTGGAAAGGCAGATGGGGGTGTCTGTCTTTCCATTTTAGATGTGTTGGATATCTCAACAAGGTGATGGCGCAGTGGAACTACATCTTGTCTGATAGATAGACGTAATTTTTACCCACATTTAGTGGATAAAAACGAAAGAAGCAGCTATGAAACAAATATTAAAAACGTTAGTTGAAACGATGACGCTTCCTGAAGACAGTTATCTTGAACAAGATGCAGAGATTCTTGAAATTTTTATTGAAGAATTGGATGAGATCTTTGTTGAGTTAGAACCATTACTTGTTCAATGGACAGAACAACCACATCAACAGAATGTGCTGAGCGATATTCGCCGTCATTTCCATACCTTAAAAGGCTCTGGAAGAATGGTCGGGGCGAAGTCGTCGGGTGAACTGGCATGGACCGTTGAAGATACTTTAAATCGTGTGATTGCGGGCACGATTATTTTGAATGCTGATATTCAACGCTATGTACAGACGGTTTTTAATCTTTATCGTTTTAAACTGGCGCATGACTTTAAGGCAGTTCAGGCCCATCAGGTTGATTTCAAACCCTTGGTTTTACTCGGACAACAATTACAACAGCAGCAAAGTCCTGAACCTGCGCTGGCAGAGCTGTTAAATCTTGCCATTGATCTTAATCATGAACAGGTGCTGACTGGCCTTGAGCCAGGAGATGATGCTGCCGTTGCAACGGATACACAGGAACAAGCGCTACAGCAAGTTGAGTCTGTCTCTGAGCTTGAAGGGATTGCACCAGTTGAAGATGAGGCCTTGGCCAAAGAAACCCTGGCCATTTTCCAGGAGGAGGCCGAAGAGCATCTGGCGACCATTAACCAGTTCTTACAAAATGACCGCCCAAGCAATGATCAATACAATACCCTGATTCGTGCATTGCACACCTTGCGTGGCAGTTCTGCCATGGCGCATGTCGATCATGTCTTCGAAGCCAGTTCAAAAGTTGAGAACCTGTTTAAAACCTTATTGCAGGAAGAACTGGACTCAAGTTCAGATGAGACGGCTTTGCTGACGCATTATGCACAGTTTGTCGGGGATTATTTACATACCTTGAAGCATGCAGGCAGCCCGCAGAAGCTCAATGAAATTTATGAGACGTTTAATGTCGCTTGGGACAGTTATGATTTCCAGCTCGAAGAAAAGCATGGCGATGCAGTGCGTCCTCAAGGTCTGGTGTCTCAGTTAATTGAATTGGAAATTAATGATTTATTGGATGTCGAGTTTGATTTCGAGAAACGTGCACGGCATGAGTTCCCGCAATATATCCAGTTATTGAGTCAGCAGGCAGAAATCCTGTTACAGCATACGCATCATCATGCAACGATTGGCATGTATCAGTACACCAGCTTGTTGCGTTCAAGCTATCAGGATCTTATTTTTAAACCAAGTTTACTTCATCTTGATTATGCCTTTGAACTCTATCATCAGGTACATCAACAGTTTATCCAGTTATTTGATACCTTGGCAGCCGGCCAGCGTGTCACTTTAACCAAAGCACATGAACGTGTCTTAAATGAATTAAGCTCATTTACTCAACAAAATGTTGAGTCTGTGCAGCAAGAACCTGTGGATGTCGAGACCCATACAGTTGAAGAAACTTTGGCGGTTGAACCACAAGCAACGTCAATCGCTGTGACTGACTTAGCTGCCCAGTTTGCACTGGATAAGCAACAGTTAAATGCAGATGAAGCCAACCGTGATTTTGATCCGGACTTGCTAGATATCTTCCTTGAGGAAGCGGATGAACTGCTTGCCGGGATTGATACTGATTTAAATACATGGGCGGTGGATCATAAAGATATCGATGCCTTAAAGAATCTGATGCGTTATTTGCATACCTTGAAAGGGGGAGCAAATATGATTCAGGCTCCTCATATCGGTTTGATTGCGCATGAGCTGGAAAGCATTTATGAGAAGCTGATTAATCAGCAGGTTCAAGCAACGCCGGCACTGATTGCCGTGATTCGTGCGGTACAGGATGATATTGCGGATCGTATCCAGATTATTCGTGATCAGCAGGTCGATTATCCAGCAACGCATACTTTGGCTGCTCTCCATAATCTGGAAAAAATCGCGGTTACAGCTCCGCAAGCTGATGTTACTTCCGCTATGCCGCAACCTGTCCTTGAAACGGTTGAAACACAGGCTAATGATAGCGCTGTTGATACAAGTATTTCGAAAACTGCAACCCCAGTCAATGCAACTGTCGATGTCACTGTATTTGCCGCACAACTGGCACTGGATCAGCAACAATTACAATCAGCAGCGTCCAATCGTGACTTCGATCCAGACTTGCTGGATATTTTCCTTGAAGAAGCCGATGAACTGCTTGCCGGAATTGATGCGGACTTAACTACTTGGACCGCCGATCATCACAATTTAAATGCGCTAAAAAATCTGATGCGTTATTTGCATACCCTGAAAGGCGGGGCAAATATGATTCAGGCGCCTCATATTGGCCTGATTGCGCATGAGCTAGAAAGCCTCTATGAAAAGCTGATCAATCAGCAGATTCAGGCAACACCACAACTGGTTGCGATTATTCGCTTAGTTCAGGATGACATTGCAGACCGGATTCAGACCATTCGCGATCAGCAAACCGATTATCCATCAACGCATGTGGTGCAGTTACTGCAACAGGCAGACCAAACGGTTGCACCTGCAATGCTTGAGCCTGTGCTTGAGGAGGTCGAGACCCTTGAAACAATTGCAGCGGATGTTGTTGAGGCCCAGTCAGAAGTACCTGAATTAGTTGAAGCTGAACCTGATGCGCAAACGCTGACCTTGCAGCCTGAAAGCAGTGATGTTGCTTCGGATGAAATACTTGATGCGAGCTCAGCAACTCAAAGCGTTGAGACGGTGGCAGCGTCATTGGATGATGATGTTCGCTCGCTGGTGGAGCAGACTTTCCTTGAGGAAGCAGAAGAGTTACTGGAACAGGCTCAAAGCTTATTGAAGCAATGGTTTGAACAACGCGGTAATCGTAGTCTGCTGCTGCAGTTACAGCGTAATGCCCACAGTTTAAAAGGTGGTGCGCGCATGGCTGAAATGGATGCCATTGCCGTGATTGCCTACCATCTGGAAAATGCTTTTGAGCAGTTCGGTGTGCATCATTTCAATTCAAATGTATATGACAACCTGCTAAATACCGCATTGGCATGGTTGCATGAGGCCATCTTTAAACGTCAATATGCCAATTTTGATGGCTTAAAACAAAGTCTGGAGAACATGGAATTTGTCGACGTTTCTGCACAGCTTCCTCAGAAACTTTCGGCGAGAGATATCTTCACGCCTGAATATAGCATGGAGTTTGTTCAGGGCGATGGCACAGAACCGCCGTCAATGCTGGGCGAGTGGGAAACGACAGAGCGCATTGAGCAGAATAATGAGATGATTCGTGTCTCTGCAGAGGTCATCGAGAAGATGATTGACCTGTCCGGGGAAAATGCGATTAACCGTTCACGTATCGAGATGGATCTGGGGCAACTCGGTGGTACGCTGACAGAAATGGAACTGGCGATCAAGCGTTTGGCCGATCAGTTACGTCGAATGGAAGGTGAGCTGGAAAGCCAGATTATTGCGCGACATGGCGGGGAAGATGCACGTTATGCCGACTTCGACCCATTGGAGATGGACCAGTATTCATCGCTGAACCAGTTGTCAAAATCACTGGCCGAGTCAGCTTCGGACTTGGTGGATTTCAAGACCACATTGTCTGAAAAGATTCGTGATACAGAAGGTTTGCTATTACAGCAATCCCGTATTCAGGCTGAAATTCAAGAAAGCCTCATGCGTACCCGTCTGGTACCATTCTCACGTCTGTTACCGCGTTTACAGCGTATCGTGCGCCAAACGGCTTCGGCATTGAACCGACCAACCGAATTGGTGGTGAACAATACTGAAGGGGAATTAGACCGCAGTATTCTTGAACGTCTGGTGGCACCTTTTGAGCACATGTTGCGTAACGCGATTGACCATGGGATTGAAGATCGTGAACAGCGTTTACAGGCCAAAAAACCTGAAACCGGGCATATTGTCCTGAACATTGGCCGTCAAGGTACTGATGTTGTGGTGACTTTCAGTGATGATGGTAAGGGCATTGATGTCAACCTTATCAAGGAAAAAGCACTACAAACCGGTTTAATGACGCCAGATCAGAAGCTGGAACAGGAAGAAATTTTACAATTTATCTTCCATCCGGGTTTCAGTACTGCGGCTCAGGTCACCCAGATTTCTGGGCGTGGTGTCGGACTGGATGTGGTACAAAGCGATATTAAAGCCCTAGGCGGCCATGTCAGTGTGGCGTCTACCTATGGCACAGGCACGACCTTTACCATCCGTGTTCCAACCACGGTTGCGGTCAGTGATGCCTTGATGGTTAAAGCAGGCGATCAACAGTTTGCCTTCCCGTTGGCCCAGATTGACCGTATTGTGCGTATTTCACCTATGGCACTGGAACAGTACTTTGACAGTCAGGACGACTATTTCACCATTGACCAAGAACGGTACCGTTTACGCTATCTTTCTGAGTTTGTGGCAGGTCAGCCAATACCGCGTTTGAGTGGTGTAGTGCATTCTTTACCAGTGTTGCTGATCAAAGGTGCACAAGGCCAGACCACCGCATTACTGGTGGATCAGTTGATTGGTTCACGTGGTCAGATTGTGGTGAAACCGGTCGGACAGCAGTTCTCCAGTATTGGCGTGATTGCGGGTGCAACCATTCTGGGTGATGGTCAGGTCTGTTTGATTCTGGATGGTCAGAATATTGCACGACAAGCGCAGTCAACTGCACGTAGCAAGCAGGCTGATGAAAGCTATACTAAACAGCGTTATGATGAACGTCGCCTGATCATGATTGTCGATGACTCGGTCACCGTACGTAAGGTCACTTCGCGTCTGTTAGAGCGTCAGGGCTATGATGTGGTCACGGCCAAAGACGGTGTGGATGCGATGGAGCAGCTCGAAACAGTGAAACCTGATCTGATGCTACTGGATATTGAAATGCCGCGTATGGACGGTTTCGAGGTCACCAATCTGGTTCGACACCATGAATTGCATCGGGACTTGCCAATTATCATGATCACTTCACGTACCGGAGAGAAACATCGTGAACGCGCATTGTCACTCGGTGTAAGTCAATATATGGGTAAACCGTTCCAGGAAGAGGCTTTGCTGGAAAATATTGAAACTTTACTGGCTGTGCGCTAAGAGGTAGCAAAGAATGGTAAATAAAGGCGCAAACTCGGCATTGGGGCAGATTGACCAGCAAGAGTTACAACATTTAATTACGGTTTCAACCGGATTTGTTGATGCTTACATTATTGAATGTCATCAAAAGGTTCCGATGCTGTTACCGCAAAATATCGTGTTGTCGGCAATGGATACCCAGACCAATGTTGAACATATTGAATGGCATGATTTAAAGCTGCCTGTGTACGCTGTAAATGATCCTGCACAGAAACAAGGTGTGGCACTGGTGATCGAAGGTGAAGATGTATCGCAGCGTTTTGCCCTGGTCTGTAATGAAATGCCTGAGTCGATCCGTTTACGTATTTCAGAGATTGTCGATGAAGAACGGGACATCGATGATAAGACGGTCTTTCAATATGTGAAGATGGGGGAGAACAGGTTTTATGTCCCTCATCTGCAAAACATCCAAACCCAACTGGGGTTGTAATCAAAAAAAGGAACTCATTGGAGTTCCTTTTTTTGTGCGCTTAGCTACAAGCTTAAGCTAGCAATTCTACTAAAATTTGCTCATAGATTTCAGCTAACGGTTCTAATTCGGCAATATTGACGTGTTCATTGATCTGATGAATGGTGGCATTCAATACGCCCAACTCAAGCACCTGTGCACCGGTTGGCGCGATAAAGCGGCCATCAGAGGTTCCACCACTGGTTGAAAGTACGGTATCAACGCCAGTCACATTTTTAATCGCAGTTTTTGCTGCATTCACCAGCTCGCCTACCGGAGTCAGGAAGGGTAAGCCAGACAAAGTCCACTGAATATCATAGTTGAGCTGATGTTTATCTAAAGTCTCAAGCACACGTTGTTTCAGGATATCGGCGGTAACTTCAGTTGAATAACGGAAGTTAAAAGTCACTTTAAGCGTACCAGGAATCACATTGGTCGCGCCTGTGCCTGCCTGAATATTGGAAATCTGGAAAGAAGTGGCAGGGAAATATTCATTGCCATTGTCCCAAACCGTTTCACACAGCTCATTAAGCGCTTTAGATGCAGTATGGATCGGGTTTTCAGCCAGATGCGGATAGGCCACATGGCCTTGTTTACCATGAACTGTTAAAACCGCATTCAACGAACCACGACGACCATTTTTAACAATATCACCTAACTGATGCGTACTGGATGGTTCACCGACCAGACACCAAGTCATCTTTTCATTGCGCGCTTCCAGTGTTTCAACCACTTTAACGGTACCGTTAATCGATGGGCCTTCTTCATCCGAAGTGATTAAGAATGCAATTGAACCTTTATGGTTGGGATGTTTGGCAACAAAACGTTCCGATGCAACCACCATGGCCGCCAACGCTGTTTTCATATCGGCAGAGCCACGACCATAGAGTTTTCCATCACGAATACTCGGTAAAAACGGGTCTGAATTCCATGCATCTAAATGACCGGTCGGCACCACGTCGGTATGGCCTGCAAAGCAGAATACCGGACTTTCAGTACCACGACGTGCCCATAAATTATCAACATCTTCAAAACGCATGTTTTCGATATTAAAGCCAATCTTTGCTAAGCGTTCGGCCATAATCTTCTGGCAATCATGGTCAACAGGGGTTACTGAAGGCTGGCGTAGGAGTTGTAAACTAAGTTCAAGCGTATCGGAATGGTTCATGCGAGATGTAGCTAAATCTGGTGAAATATGAACCGGTATAATAGGGGAATCTGATGGAGAAAGGTATTAAAAATAAACCTTATCTAGTTCTAGATAAGGTTCGGTACAGCTTGTTTTATAGAAATTACATTTTATCTTGAGTTTTTTCGGCGGTTTGAGAGACTTTATCACCCGCTTTAGATACATCCTGCCCAAAACCTTTAAATGTATTACAGCCAGTGAGAACAAAAGCAGTCATGATCGAAGCAACTAAGATTTTTTTCATCATCTTCTCCGTTTAAATGTAATTATGATGTACTTAAGAGGCTAAAAAAATTACTGCAAAATGAACATAAGGGTTTGATGGTAAATGTGTTATAAAATGTTATCTTAGCTATTAACAAGTGAATGAAGTAAAACTACATAAAAGTGAAGCCTGACGGTACATATAAAAACTTGGTGTGGCTGTAGGCTGATAATACAGACCATTGGTCCACCAGAGAGCGGGTTGTGAAGAAGCCTCCTGATCAGGACAGAGCCATTCATGTCTTTGCAAGCGATAATAAGGCGTACTTGGTATCTGAGTTCCCCATTGACCTAAACGCCGTGAAGTATTAATCCAGGATGGAAGACTTGATTTATCCTGTTGCGTAGGCAGGTACAGCTGACCTTTCATGACTGCAAACTTACGTTGAATGAGATAGTTGTTGGCTTCAGTAAACTGGAATTGACGTTCGGTAAAATGTTTGAGTTTGCGCTGTAAGGTATCTTGTCTATTTAATCCAAACCATTGAGCCAGTGCCAGTTTTCCTTCGCCTAAATAATATTTTAAAGCCACTTCCCAATGTTCAACTTGTTGCGTTTCCTGATTGTGTAAAATGAAGTCCAGTTCACCTAAAGTCACCGCACCTGCAATTTTTTGAATGCTATGTCCGAGCAACTGATAAGGATGGTAATCATCGTCCAGTAGCCAGAACCAGAGCAGGTTCTCAAATCGCAGGCCTAGTCGTGTGCTTTTGAGTTGTGCTAGAAAATCAATCAGTGGCTGTGGCTGCTGGTCCAGTTGCTTTAAACGTGATTCATAATTTTGATAATGGGTTTGCCAGACAAGGTCTGGATGTAATTCAAAATGATTTTTCAGGCTGAGATCGTCTGGAATGTCTGCCAGAATATTGGGGCTTGCAATACAGAAGGCCAAATGCCGTACGATCGGATTGTTAAACTGTAACCACGGCTCAAAAAAACAAGGGGTGGTAAGCATTTTAGACATCAAGCCACTCAATCATGGAAATAATAGGTTAAGTTTAAGAAACCACAATAAAAACACTTTATACTAGCACGGTTGTAAACAGGTGTTGGTTAATTGCTCAATGAAAACTTTATTCTGGCGTAGTCTGGTCGTGATTTTTATTACGTTGGGAATCATTGGGGCAATTTTGCCGGGCATGCCCACCACGGTTTTCCTGATTCTGGCTGCATGGGCGGCTTCCAAAGGCTGGCCGGAAATGGATGCCTGGTTATTAAATCACCCTAAATATGGCCCGACTTTACGCAACTGGCGTGAACATGGCACAGTGCCGCGGAAGGCGAAATGGATTGCCAGTATCATGATGCTGCTTAGCGGTATTTTGATGCTGTTCACCAATGCACCGTTTTGGGTGAAAGTCTTTACCGATGTCACCATGTTTATCGTGGCTGTGTGGTTATGGTTACGCCCCGAGCCTGAGCGAGGATAAACAAACTTAAAGCATTGCTTTAAGGATTTGTCCGAGCGCAAGACGAGCGGCTATGCCGCGAGTGGCGAGTGAAGAAAAGCAACGCTCTTGCGGAATATATTCCTCATGCGCAAGACCTTGCGCCAATATGGCTCAAATGCTGCGAGTGGCGAGTTAAGCAAAGTCAAGTAAGCTTTGCCCTGAGGAGTGATTAAAGCTCTATAAGAAGATGAAAACCATATTCGAGTAAATGCATTAAGCAATCTTTATCTTAAGTCCCATCCAAAACATATCCGAATAACACGAACAAAGAACGAAACCAATATCTTCCAATGGTATTTTATTTTCCTACACCAACTTTAAGATTGATACACGACTAAAACTACTGAAAACTACAAGAAAAATGGCTTCATCTATGTTGAAATGAAGATGTTCTATCATCTATCGAGATAACAATGACCTATACCCTTGATCAGGCAGACATCATCATAGACTTGGCACAGCAAACACTACGTTTGCCGAAACAGAATAAATTCTATGTGATCTCTTCGGGCAAAAACGGTATTGGTGAACAGGAAAATAGTGGAAAGACCCCAAGAGGCTGGCATCAGGTTGCCCAAAAGATCGGCGGCGATGCACCAAAGAATGCAGTATTTATTGCACGCCAACCGACGGGTGAGGTATACGACTTGAAATTAGCTCAGCAATTTCCTCAACGAGACTGGATATTGTCGCGGATTTTGTGGCTGGATGGTCTTGAAGAAGGCTTCAACCATGGGAAAGGGCACGATACCTTTAAGCGTTATATCTATATTCATGGTACACCGGATACAGAGCCAATGGGCATCCCGATGTCGCATGGTTGTATTCGAATGAAAAATGATGAAATTGTCGAGCTATTTGAACTCGTTTCCGAACAGGCGCTGGTGTATATATCCGAACAAGCCTTAGAAAACGATATGTGAAAATGCAAATAAGTGCTTAAATAAAATACGAAAATATCAGTTTTTGCATGGAATCACTTATTTTTTAATCATTCGTACGGTTTTTTCCGAAAAGAATGGCAAAAGCGTTTGACAGGCTGTAAAGATTCTCTATAATGCACCTCACAAACGATGAAGACGTTAAGGGCGCTTAGCTCAGTTGGTAGAGCGTCTGCCTTACAAGCAGAATGTCGGCGGTTCGATCCCGTCAGCGCCCACCAAGCCTTTACGTTAAGACTCAAGTGCAGCGGTAGTTCAGTTGGTTAGAATACCGGCCTGTCACGCCGGGGGTCGCGGGTTCGAGCCCCGTCCGCTGCGCCACTTAAGTTTTAATAGTCGTTTGCTATGATTGCAAAATTATCGTGCAGCGGTAGTTCAGTTGGTTAGAATATCGGCCTGTCACGCCGAGGGTCGCGGGTTCGAGCCCCGTCCGCTGCGCCACTTTAAGATTGCAAGAATAGCTAGAGTTGAATAGATTAGAATTTATATCTTTTATATTCAAACAAATTTTTAAAGCGATGCTTTAGATTTGTTACCTCGCTCAGGGCGCTTAGCTCAGTTGGTAGAGCGTCTGCCTTACAAGCAGAATGTCGGCGGTTCGATCCCGTCAGCGCCCACCATAATTTGTGACATTTACTTCTCTATGGAAGTAATACAGTGCAGCGGTAGTTCAGTTGGTTAGAATATCGGCCTGTCACGCCGAGGGTCGCGGGTTCGAGCCCCGTCCGCTGCGCCATTCTCTTGATTCCCTGTTCAAGAGGGTGATAATGTAAGACACTACGCACTCCGTTTGTCTTGCGTCATAAAAATTGATGTTCAATCAATTTTTATTCCTCAGGGCGCTTAGCTCAGTTGGTAGAGCGTCTGCCTTACAAGCAGAATGTCGGCGGTTCGATCCCGTCAGCGCCCACCATATTTCTTCCCGATCTCATATCATTGTAATCAATACAAAGTTATTTTATGATTAGCATCAATAATGATTCTAATATGAAGTACTTTATGAGAAATCCTTATCAACGCAAGGCTGCGTCGAAATCTCAAGCTACACCTGCCAATTCTTCACTCAAAGACACTTACCGTCAGTTTATTCAAAATATTATTATGCAACGTCACGTGATAGCGCTCTATCATGACGGCTGGGCTTTATGTTCAACACCATCAGGTCAGCATGCATTATCGGTCTGGCAAAATAAAAGCTTGGCGAAATTACTGATTAAAGACAACTGGGCACAATACGAAATTCAGGAAGTACCCTTATTGGCTTTTATTGAGAAGATGATTCCATTTTTAAAAGAAAATAATACCATCTTATCTTTGGATTTAACCCCTGAAGGGAATAACCTTCTGGTTAGCCCCGATGCTTTATTATTAGATATTAAGAACTTTTTATACCAGATTTACTTACAACGACCCGATGTATTTGCTGAGTTAAAACTGCCGTTACCGCGTGATATTCGTTTACATCAGCCAGCTTCATCCTCATTGGAATAGTAAAGGGCTCAATCAATATTCATTCAGCAGCCAGCCACTGGCATAAGCAAAATATTCTCTTAACCAGGCGTTATAGCGTGTTGCCAAAGGTGTGGTCGCTCCGAGCAGGGTAATATTACGATAGCCTTGTTTTCTAGCAATGGCAGCAGCTCTTAAGGTGTGGAAATCACTGGTGACAATTGCAATCGGTTGCTGGATATTGATGTGTTGGGCTTGTAATAAAGTTTGACTATTTTTGAGGTTCAGTTCAGTGCTGGTGCTTTTATCTTCCAGAATGATTTGTGACATAGGAATATGGTAGTGCTGCTGTAAATAACCAGACATCACCACAGCTTCGCTTTCGGTTTCACCATAATCAATCCCGCCTGTCAGCACCAGTTTTGCATCAGGCTGCGCTAAAGCTACAGGAGCCGCACGATCCAATCGTTTTGCCAGCGTCGCAGAAGGTTGTCCATTTTCTACGCCACTGCCCAAAACAATAATGGCTTTTACCGGTGCAACAGGTTGTGTTTCCGTACGATTATCCGCAAGGTAATCAAAGAAATAGCCTAAGCTGACCAACCATGCCCAGAAACACAGCCAGCCAAAACGCCACAGGCTATGCAGACGGAAGTGATAGAAAAAGAAACGTTCAATATGATAATAGAAATAAGAATACAGACAGAAAAACAGTCCGAGCAGTAGCGGGAGTACAGTACCAATATGAATCTTTTTAAAGGCAACCAGAATTGCGCCATCTAAGAACAGAACTGAACCGATAAGGGCTAAAGCAAGACGAATCCATAAACTTATTTGCATAATCTTAATTGTGTCGATTTGAACCGTGCTAAGTGTATGCAAAATTAAAAGAAAGGCAACACTGCGATTGTCTTATAAAAAAACGAGTGGCTGGCACTCGTTTTTTTTAATGAGAAGGCTTAATACACATCTCGACGATAACGGCCTGCTTGACGTAATTCATCCAGTTTTTGTTCACCAAGAATATCTGTTAAAGCTTGGTCTACACCTGAGGCCATGCCTTCGATGCTACCACAGACATAAATCACCGCACCTTGCTCGACCCATTTTACTAGCTCGTCGGCATTATTTCGCAGAATATCTTGTACATAGATACGCTGTTGCTGATCACGAGAGAAGGCCAGATCAAGTCGTTGCAATGTGCCCATATTTTTCCACACTTCAATCGTTTCCTGATAGAAGAAATCATGTTCGCGTTGACGTTCACCAAAGATCAGCCAGTTGGCGGTGTAATTTTGGCGATTACGCTGCTGTAACAGGCTCATTAAACCTGCAATACCGGTACCGTTACCAATACATAGAATTGGGCGGTTATCATCAATCAAATGGAATGACTCATTGGTACGGATACGTAAGGCAATCGGTTGTTTGAGTGGCGCATACTCGGTTAACCAGCCAGAACCCAAACCGAGTTGATGGTTATCATCATATTGTTGACGCACTACCAGTCTTAACAACTGTTGGGACGGGATACTGGCAATTGAATACTCACGCGTTGGCAAGGTTGGAAGCTGCGCCAGTAACTCTTCGATGCTATTGAAAGGTTGAGTTTCAACACGGAGGTTTTTATCCCACAGTACCTGTTCAATCGTCTGGTTGAACGATTGCACAGCAGTGTGTGCTGCAATCTGATGTTTGGCTAAAAAGTTTTGGATCGCTATTGGGCTATTTGCTGGCTGAATTTCAGCAATATCACCAGCATGCCAAGTCATATCCGAAGCAGAGGTCAGTTCAATATTATAAGCCGCTTGACCTACACTATTTGGGTTGAGCAGCGTACGCGCACTTAACGTCCATTGATCAAAGACTTTCTCGATATTCATGGCATGTAATTCATGCTGGGTCACCACTGAAAGGGCTTGGTTCCAGCGCTGAATATCATGGGTGTTGGCATTATCTACTTCAATGAGATCGAAGAATGGCTGGGCCTGACATTGTTTTAACCATGCATCAACTGCATAACCGAAGCTGCAATAACTGTCTGGATATTCTTTGGAGCCCAGCGCAAGCACGGCATATTGCATCTGGCTGAGATCAAGCTTTTGCTGCATCAGTTTTTTGCTAAAACCTGAGGCGAGATCGGGTGCTTCACCAGTCCCGTAGGTACTGATCACAAATAAAACCTGTGGCGCCTGTAGCAGATCCTGTTCAGTCAGTTGCTGGATCGGTTTAACGGTTGTTGGTTGTTGTGCTTCTTGCAGGCTTGTCGCTGTACGCCATGCCAGTTGCTCTGCCACACCAGTTTGAGAAGCATAAGTGATCAGCCAGGGTTGCGCATTCGGGTCAATCTGTTGAGTGCTGAGGGATTGACGTGCGGCCTGAGTCAGCTTCTTCTGTTTACGGCGTTTTAAATACAACATCCAGCCGGTCACAAAAAACAGTGGCATGCTGAGTGACGCCAGCATGGCAATAAATTGATAGGTCGAACCAAAGAAACTGCCACGATGTACAGGCAGCATACTGCTCATGATTTTTTCATTGAGCTTTTTATCTTCATACAGTTCAAGTTTTTCAAACTGTTGATCTTGGTAATTATAGATGGCTTGGTTACGTGCGCGCTCATGTTGTGGAATCGCATCGACAAAAGATACTTCAACTTTGGCATCGTCACGCTTTGGAACAGTTAAGGTCAGGCTTGAATATTCACGCCCGATTTGAGCATTGACGCCCGTCCAGCTCTGGGTCAGGATGCGATTGACCTGCTCGGTCGATAAAGCTTCTTGTTTATGTTTTCTATTTCCAGATTCATTGTGTTGTTGGTTACGTTGCGGTTGTTCAACCCCCATGACTTTGAACATCCCCGCACGCCACCAGTCATAGGACCAGTATAGGCCGGTACAGGCAAACAGTAGATAGAATATCACCACCCATGTGCCGACAACGGCATGTAAATCCCAGATGAAATTACGGCCTTTCAACTTGGGTTTAATGAAGAACCATTGTTTAAAGCTATGCTTCTTGGGAAAACGTAAATACAGACCACTCAATACAAAGAAAATTAGCATCAGGGTAGAGGCACCAGTAATCTGTGCCCCAAATTCACCTGCCGTTAAATTACGGTGTAAACGTTGGATAAATTGCAACGTATCACGACCTTTAATATCAGGTAAAACTTCCGCTGTGTAGGGGTTGACCATCATGTTATAGCCACGGCGCGCACCTTCTTTTTTGATATTGACGGTGGAGGACGCAGCGGGATCAGCGGCGATGGTAATGCTGTTAATTTCAACTTCTGGTTGTTGTTGATTGAAATGTTGATAAAGCTGGGCAGGGGTTAATTTGGGTGTTTGAGCCACTTCAACAACATAGCTGTCCTGATTGATCCATTTAAGGATTTGTGGCTCATATGAGTAAATCGCCCCTGTAACTCCCATCAAAGAGAGAATAAGCCCCGCGGTGATCCCTAAAAACCAGTGTATCTGGAAGAAAACTTTTTTAAACATGGTCAAAAAATGTAAATAGAGTGGAATTCATGTAAAAAATTATAACTCAAGAATAAGAATACAATGTGGATTTTGCAGGTAATATTGATTTTGATTCTCATTTATTTTATGGGCAATAAAAAACCTCTCATGGCGAGAGGTTCTTGTTCATCCGTGTCTTAAATCGATTTAGGCGCGCCTACAGTTTCATTTAAGTGCTTGCGAACGGTATTAAAAGAAAAGTTCTTTGAATCCATACGCTTTGGCAAGATGTAAGCACCTTGTTGTTGTTCACCTTTAGGCGTTTTTACCTTGAAATTCACCAGGATAAAGTCAGGAGAGCTATACCATTCATAGATATCTTTCCAGCCAATGGTAGCAGTACCTTCTTGTAGGCCCATTTTTTGGCGCATTACGATCCCGTGTGGTTGTACACCTAAACGTAAGCCTTTAATTTCCTGAACAGGGAATTCGGTCATCTTGCGTTTCACGTACCATTCCAGACCAAATTTCTTGATCAGATAAAACAGCACCACCCCTACAATCACCACCCAGCACAGTACGGTTGAGTAGGTTGAGTAATATTTAATAAGTCCTGCTGCAACCAAGGAAAGCACCACAAGTGCAATCATAATCATCCATGCTTTGCGGCTGAATTTGTTGGTACTACGCCAAATCATAAGTTGAGCTTGACGTTGTTCAGCTTCAGAAACTTCGTAAGGAACAGGTTGTAGCGTATAAGCGTATAGCGTTTTGGCGGTCATAGTGTAAAAAATGAGTCTAGAACTGGGTTAAGTTTAACACCTATTGGCATGCAAAGATATTATGCCAATGGCGAATGATTAGAGCGATGCATACTCGGTGCCGTCTTCATGGGGTTCATGACTCAGGCTTTGTTTCAGCATACTCAAACGGGTGAGTACGCCCAGCATCAGTGACAGTTGTTGCAAGATAATCAATGAATTCTGTTCATTTTCCTCATTACGGCTTAAACGGTCACGAATGGCTTGCATCATATTCTGTGCGGATAAATCAGGCACTTCGTCTCTGAGTAACGCTCCCTGAATATCATCCAGTGCCTGATCCAGTAAGGACAGCACTTCCTGATCCTCAATTTTTTCACGGTGCGCACCCAAGGCAGCGATATAACTTAAAAAGGTATGGCTGAGACAGAGAAATTCGAAGGCCAGACTTTTCTGGTTAACATCAATATTCGGTTCGGTGGCAATGGTCGAAATCAGTGATGCCACTTCTGCATCGGTATTATGGGCCGCCCGGCGCACCACCCGATAATTCAGGGCATTATTACGACCATGATGATATTGCGCGACCACTTCACTCAGGTATTGACATTGCGCCTGTAAAGAACGGCGGATCGAGCGGGGCAGTCTACGGAACTTCCAGTCCGGCCAGATAAAACTCACACCAAACCAGGCCAGCGCGCAACCGAGCACGGTATCAATAAAGCGGGGAAAACCTGCTGCAAAGGCAGAGCCATCCAGATTAAAGTTGATCAGGGCCAGAATGGTAATAAAGGCCGTGGCTTGTGCATATTGCTTACTGCGCAGTTCTAAAAATAGCACACCGCTCAGCACCAGCATGACCAGTTGTCCTTCAATGGAAGGAATAAAGTAGATAATCGCAAGACCGACAATAATACCAACCAATGTACCGATAATCCGTAAATAGAGGCGGCGTTTGGTGGCGTTAAAATTCGGCTGGCAGACGAACAGCGCCGTTAACATGATCCAGTAACCGTATGCGATATCGGTCATCTGGATAAACACATAGCCAATAAATAGCACAATGGATAAACGTACAGCATGACGGAACAATACCGATTCAGGAGAAAGATGCTGTTTTACACGGACAATAATGTCATTCCAGCCTTTGAGATCATCATCTTTCAACTGGCTTTCTGCATGCTGGGCATTGATCTTTTGCAGATTGCGTTCGGTCTCCAGATTCTGTAATTGCGCATCAATCGATTTCAGGTTCTGATACAGCGCAAACAGGGCATTAATCCGCACCTGATCATAATGTCCATCTTGCCGCAACTTTTCCAGAGAGGTGCGTAAATTTTCAAAACTATGCTTAAAGCGTTTGTTATGCACATAACGGGTACGACTTAAAATAGATTGAGACAGATCCTGACAGGCTTTACCCTGAATCGACAGGATGCGCTGGAAGCGGAACAGGATGTCGCTATGCTGGAACACTTTGGCCAGTTTCTGATAATCAATATGCGCTGAATCGGCACGTTCATGAATATCTTGCGCCACAAAATAATATTGCAGGCTGCGTCGGGTATCTTTTTGACCGCGGTCACCTTTGAGTCGGGTTAACAAGGACATGCGCAGATCATTAAAGATCGCCACCAGCTTGCCATTTTCCATGGCAATATCAATCATGCTTTGTTGATAACTGGATGGGGTCATGTCGACATCAAACAGGTTGGACTTGGCAAACAGGAAACTTCCCAGCGCCGAATAAGATGCCGAAAGCTGATCCCGGACTTTTCGTACCGGGAACAGCAGGAAACTGATGGTAGAGAGTAGGCCATACCAGGCTGCACCTGCCACCAGAAGCGCGGGTTGAACATACCATTGCTCAAATAAATGTACGCCTAGCATGGTATAAACGGAAGTCACCAGACAGCCATACGCAATAGTGGCATAACGTCGTCCCAGCGAGCCAAGCAAGATCCAGCCGATACAGGAAGCAATCAGACCGATTGCAAAGGCAACAGGATAAGGGAATAACAGTTGAACCGATGCAGCGGTGATAAAAAATCCGATATAGGTATAAATCAGATTCATGATGCGCACAGAAAAGCGGTCATCAATATCACTAATCGCGGCAGCAACCACACCGAGGGTTAAGGGGATGGTGGCGAGTTGATAATCGAGTAAATAAGGAACGAAAGCTGTCCCGGTAAAGGCAATCAGCATACGCACGTTATACATCAACGTGGTGTTATAGGTTGTTTGTTTTAAACGTCCGAACCAAGGATTCAAGGGTTGTCCTTCTTGTATTCTACAATTGAATTTTCATCGTGGCTGTTCACAGGGTTAAAGTGTTCGCAGACGTTAATATTATGCACAAAACTGATGGGGATGCTAAGCTTAGAATATTCCAAAATTTGTTAAAGTGGGGCAGTATGCAGGCCGAGCAAACCAATCAACGTCAATATTCAACAGCATGGATTATGTTGCTTGCTTTGTTAACTGCGTTAGGGCCGTTATCGATTGATATGTATTTACCCGCATTGCCGCAAATGGCCGATGAATTTGGGGTAAGTACACAAATGGTTGCCAATACCTTGCCTGCCTATTTCTTGGGTCTGGCAATGGGGCAACTGATTTATGGTCCGGTCAGTGACCGGATTGGGCGTAAAAAACCGCTTTATTTTGGCTTGGCACTATATGCCATCGCCAGTCTGGCGTGTGTCTTTGCAAGCAATGAATGGGCCTTGATCGCAGCCCGTATTTTCCAGGCTTTGGGCGGCTGTGTTGGGGTTGTGATGGCGCGTGCTGCAATCCGTGACCGTCTGGATATGCAGGGTTCTGCACAGGCATTTTCCAGCATGATGATTGTGATGGGACTGGCGCCCATTCTGGCACCCATCTTTGGGGCATGGATTCTCAACTTTTTTCCGTGGCAAGCGATTTTCATTACCTTAGCGCTGATCGGAGTAATGTGCTGGCTCTGTGTGCATTTCTTCTTTAAAGAATCTTTGCCGGTTGAGCGCCGTTTAAAATTATCGGTCTATCAGGTGACCACGCTATATGCGGCGATCTTAAAAGATGAGAGTTTCCGTGTGCCGATGTTTGCAGGCTGCTTAACCGGTGCGGCCTTATTCTGTTATATCAGCTCGGCTTCTGCGGTTTTTATGGGACAGTATGGCTTATCTCAGCAACATTTCTCTTATGCCTTTGCCTTAAATGCAGCAGGCATCATGCTGATGTCTTCGATTAATAAACATCTGAATACCCGTATGGGCATTTACCAGCGTTTAAAACTGGGAGGTGCGATTCAGTGTTTTGGAGCCTTGATTGTACTAGGCGCGGGGCTAATGGCAGATGCACCTCTAGCCTTACTGATGCCGGGCTTGTTTTTGGTCGTCTCCGGGATTGGTTTAACTGGACCGAATGCCATGGCTTTGGCCATGTCTCAACAGGGCGCGCGTGCAGGTACAGCCAGTGCAATTATGGGCAGTATGCAATTTGCCTGTGGTCTGCTGGCCGGGATCATCCTGAATTTCCTGTTCTGGAAAGCATCGCTGAATATGGGCATCATGATGTTGTTATTTACCAGTGCCGGTTTCTTTGCCATCTTAAAAGTCGGTAAACAACAAAGCAGTATCTCTGGTTAAAGAAATACTGCTGCAATTCGAACGCCTTAATCTAGAAATACGGTGAAGTTTTCAACCGGTTCACGCGGGGTGATGAAGGTGTTGACGATATGGTCAGGGTCGGCATAACCCAAGGCAATGGTACACACCAGTTCTTCATCTTCTGGCGCGCCCAGAATATCCAGAACGATCGGGTGGAAATGATTCCATGCTGCTTGCGGGCAGGTATCCAGTCCACGGGCTTTGGCGGCGACCATGACATTCTGCAACATCATGGAAATATCCATTTTTGAACCGATGCCCATGATTTTATTCACGGTAAAATACAGGGCGACTGGCGCATCAAATAGCTGGAAGTTACGCAATTGTTGCGCTGCCATTTTCTCTTTTTCACCTTTCTGGATACCCAGCAAGCCATAGAGACCCCAGCCATTGGCACGACGACGATCGATAAATGGTGAAATCCAGGTTTCAGGATAGTAGGCAAAGGTCTCCTGATATTGTGCGGCCAGTTCTGGTTTTTGTAGAAGTTCGATTTGTGCAGCGCACACACGGTCAATCATTTCGGCACGTTTTTGTCCAATGACTACATAGACTTTCCAGGGCTGGACATTGGTTCCTGAAGGGGCACGGCTGGCAACAGTCAGGATGTCTTTAATGGTTTGGGTGTCAACAGGGGTATCTAAAAACGCACGTACCGAATGACGAGAGGTGATGGCCTCGTCCACCAGGCGGACTTGTTCCGTGTTCATGAAAACTCCTAACATTTTGATCTTTTAATGACAGGAGAATATAAATCAATAAATGTTTTTTGTTGCGGGTTTTTCAGGTATAAATATAGGGTTGCATAAAAAATACGCAAAAAAATTAGAGGATTAACACTAATTGTTGTGAGTTTTCTATCTTTTGTTAGGTTTGTGTGAAAAATAATTCTATAAGTAACATAATGAAATCGAAATAATATTTATGCCTACTCAATGGAATCAATAAAACTCTTTAAATAAAAAGTACACACAATATCCGAAATTTATGCATAATACGCCCTTTTTAAAAATGATTAGACTTTCCTTGCTGAATGGCTAAGGGGGAATTTTCTATTTTAAAGACAGCTTGAATTTATCCAATTCAATCTCTGTGGGAAATGTTGAAATATACACTATATACAAGGAGCTTCTCATGAGTTTATCTCTCATCCGTAAGCCGTTCGTAATGCAAGGATTAGCAATCACAGTTGCTGCCTTAATGATGAACAGTACACACGCTGCCAGCGAGCAAGAACAGATTCAGCAACTTCGCGATGAAGTGAAGGAATTAAGAGCTTTATTACAGCAATATGTTCCCCAGGCAAAACAACAAAATGATGCCGCTCAAGTTGCTGTCGCCCCTGCAACTGCAGTAGCTGCAACCAATAATCAAAATACAGCAGCGGTAGTCACAACCGCTGCCCCGAAAAAATCTCCATTAAGTTTTAGCACTGCTTCTGGTGCGGAAGTAAAACTATACGGTTTCTTGCGTGGTGACGCATCTTATCAGGCAAAAGGTGGTGACGGTATTTTTAACCGCATCAATAAGGTTGATCTGGAAGGCGCTGAAAAGAACAGTGACCGTTTCTATAGCACTGCAACCGTGACCCGTCTTGGTCTTGATTTTAAAGCACCGGTTGAAGGCGCTGACGTTGGCGGTAAGTTAGAAGTGGACTTCCGTGGTGGTAGCAGCAATGACACCATTCGTATCCGTCATGCTTATATGACTTATAACGACTGGCTATTTGGTCAAACCACATCGACCTTCCTGGCCACAGATTTGCAACCGGAAATGCTGGACTTTAACTCGCCACTGGGGATTGGTACCTACCGTACACCTATGGTTCGTTATAGTGGTAAGTTCACACCAGAAACCAGCTATGCGGTTGCTTTAGAAAAAGGCAATGACGATAACCGTGCGCCATCCTTAACCTCAAAAGTAAAATATGATTTTGCTGAAGGCAAGGGAACCACCTCTGTACGTGCCTTATTAACAGAAGCACGCAGTAAAGATGCTTTTAAAGAAGTATTAACTGAAATTGATAAAGACACCTTTAAGAAAGAAACCAAGCAAATCAGTGGAAATGAAGCTGAACTGGGTTGGGGGGTTGCTGTAGGTGCCAAATATAAATTCACTGATTCATTACAGGCCATGATTGACTATTCGCATGTCAAAGGCGATAGCAAATTCCTGCTGTATACCAACAATGCCTTCAATGTAAATTCAAATAATTTTGATTTGAATCTGAATGAATTTGATGCAGTGACAGTCGGTACAACCTATCAGATTAACCCGAAATTACGCAGTACTTTGGCCTATGGCGCCATGTTTGCAGATGACAGCAATGACTTTGCAAAACAGGCCGTAGTTGCAAAAGACACCGCCCAGAACAAAACCCTGCAACAGGGCTGGTGGAATATCATGTATTCACCAGTAACACCGATTACGTTCGGTCTGGAATATATCTACGGTGAACGTAAGACCTTTGACGGGCAAAAAGGTAAAGATAATCGTGTAGGGGCAATGGCTCGCTATAATTTCTAAGCCATTTCAACCCGCAGATGCAAATCATCCGTGAAAACTGAATCACCATAACTTGCAAAGGTTCTCACATTGAACTGTATGCTTTTTATAAAGTTGATTGAGTTTTCACTCATTTTTAGAGTTACTATTTTGGCAGTTTTAAAGGGGCTACCCGCCGTCAGATGAACTACCAAGATAAACGGAAGAAGATATGGAATTTACTTTTAATGGTTTTTATACCCTGATTTCAGCCGTTATCGTGTTGTTATTAGGGCGTTTGCTCGTTAATAAAATTGATTTCTTAAGACGCTATAACATTCCCGAGCCGGTTGCTGGTGGTCTGGTTGCGGCCGTAGTTTCACTACTGGTGCATTCGCTTTGGGGTTATAGCATTGTCTTTAGTAGCGAGTTACAAACCAGTTTTATGTTGATCTTCTTTGCTTCGATTGGTTTAAGTGCCAATTTCCTGAAGCTTAGAGAAGGCGGTATCGGCTTGGTGATCTTCCTGGTCTGTGTTGCATCTTTCATTGTGGTACAGAACGCGGTCGGTATGAGTCTGGCAACCTTGCTCGGTATTGATCCGCTGGTGGGTCTGATTGCAGGTTCAATCACCTTGACCGGTGGTCATGGTACAGCAGGGGCATGGGGCGAAATTCTTGAAACCCAGCACGGGATTCAAGGTGCTTTAGCTTTAGGTATGGCGAGTGCAACTTTTGGTCTGATCATCGGAGGTATTATCGGTGGTCCATTGGCGAAATTGTTAATTAACCGTTATAGCCTTGCTCAAGCGCAGACACCGGCTGAGATCAAAAACCGTGATACGCATCTAGATCAGCATCCTGACGAGCTGGCACCATTTGAAAATCCACATCAAGTCCGTTTAATCACTGCTGATAATGCCATTACCACTTTGGGTATGTTTGCTGCGTGTCTTGCATTTGCAGAGTTCATGACCGGATTCAGTAAGGGCACATGGTTCGAGCTACCAACCTTTGTCTGGGCGCTTGGTGGCGGTGTGATTTTACGTAACATCCTCGAAAGCGTATTAAAGGTAGATATCTTTGATCGTGCTATTGACGTGTTTGGTAATGCATCATTGTCACTTTATCTGGCAATGGCATTGCTGTCACTCAAATTATGGCAGCTGGCTGATCTTGCTGGACCGCTCGTTGTCATTTTAGGTGCGCAAACCATTACCATGGCATTGTATGCAGCATTCATTACTTTCCGTGTGATGGGTAAAAACTACGATGCGGCTGTATTGGCTGCAGGTCACTGTGGTTTTGGTATGGGGGCAACACCAACTGCAGTTGCCAACATGCAGGCCATCACCAATATGTATGGACCCTCTCATAAAGCGTTCCTGATCGTTCCGCTTTGTGGTGCGTTCTTTGTTGATTTAATTAACGCAACAGTAATTCAATTAATTTTGAAATTCTTTGCCTAAGTCGGATCAAAAGCCCCTAAAGGGGCTTTTTTGATTCATCCATTGTTATCGTATATGTACGTATGTACATAAAATATTTAAAAGCGAATAAGTGATGAATGAAAAATTAAATGACACCCTGATGGCTTGGGTAAGTTTTTTCAATGATCCTTTATGGGACTTTCTGGTTATTTTCCTTCTGGCAGTGGGTATCTTCTATACCATTGCGACCAAAGCTGTGCAGATCAGAATGTTCTTTCACAGTATCAAAGTGATGAAGGGCAGCCGTAGCAAAGGCGAAGAGAAAGATTCACACGGATTAACACCCTTCCAGGCATTCGTAACTGGCTTAGCCAGTCGTGTCGGTGTAGGTAATATTGCAGGTGTTGCGATTGCGATTGCGATTGGTGGCCCTGGTGCCGTGTTCTGGATGTGGTTTACTGCATTACTGGGGATGAGCTCGGCTTTTATTGAGTCTTCGCTTGCTCAGTTATTTAAAGTAAGAGACAGTAATAGCAAGCAGTTTCGGGGTGGACCGGCTTACTATATTACTCAGGGCTTGCGTAGCAAAACCTTTGGTGTGATCTTCGCGCTGGCATTGATCTTCACTTATGGTTTCGTATTCAACTCGGTTCAGATCAATGCGATTGCCAATGCTTCTTCACATGCGTGGGGCTGGGATAAGGCCAATATGATTGCACATCTGGGCGGTGTTGATCTGGAAATCTCATGGGTTGGTCTGGTACTGGTTGTGTTAGTTGCATTGGCAATTTTTGGTGGTATTAAACGTATCGCTAAATTTGCCGAGATGTTTGTGCCATTAAAAGCAGGTCTATACTTGGCTGTTGCTTTATATATCGCATTAAGCAACTACGAACTTCTGCCTGGCATTTTCAAATTAATCTTTACCGAAGCATTCCAGTTTAATGCTGCAGCGGGCGGTTTCTTTGGTGCCATGATTTCCATGGCGATGATGCAAGGGATCAAGCGTGGCCTGTTCTCAAACGAAGCAGGTATGGGTTCGGCGCCGAATGCTGCCGCAGCTTCTGATGTGAAGCATCCGGTGAACCAAGGTTTGGTTCAGATGCTGGGTGTATTCGTCGATACCTTTATTGTGTGTACCAGTACCGCGATGATTATCCTGATTTCTGGTGTTTATCACGATGCCGGTTTCGTCGGGGTTGAATTAACCCAGCGTGCGTTAGAGACACAAGTGGGTAGCTGGGGTGGTGACTTCCTTGCGATTCTGTTATTCCTGTTCTGTTATTCAGCCGTGTTAGGTAACTATGCTTATGCGGAAAGTAATGTACAGTTCATCAATAACAATCCAAAAGTTATGTTCATCTTCCGGGTTTTTGTGTTGGTGATGGTGTACTTTGGTGCAATTGGCAGTGTTCCACTGGTTTGGTCGATGGCTGACTTGTTCATGGGAATCATGGCAACTATTAACCTGGTGGCAATCTTATTGTTAACCCCAATGGCGCGTACCTTACTGAAAGACTATACCGCACAGTTGAAGAAAGGCATTAAAGAGCCTGAGTTCAAGATTGATAACTATCCGGAGCTGAAGAAAAAAGTTGATTCTGACATCTGGTAAGTGATTTGAATAACGCCTTGAATGTATAAAAAAAGTCCCTTGCGAGGGACTTTTTTTATGAAGATTTCATGGCATATGCAAAGAAATTGATACATCTTTTCAGATGTGCTGACGCTAAAATCCGACACAGAAAAACAGACAATATGGCAACACTGCGTATGAAACAGCTTAAATTATGGGCCCTTGGTCTTTCAATCATGCTCTTGGCAGGTTGCCAAACTACAGCGCATGTAAGCCCTGCTGTGGAAGATGCTCAGGCACATACTGTTTCGCAACCTTTTGCTTATATTAAACAGCAACAGAAGCGTCCCGTGGTGGCATTGGTGCTGGGCAGTGGCGGGGCACGAGGGTATGCACATATCGGTGTGATCGAAGTGCTAGAACAACAAGGCATTCGCCCTGACTTTATTGTTGGAACCAGTGCGGGCAGTATTGTCGGTTCGATCTATGCCAGCGGTAAAAGTGCTGCTGAACTGCGTGATATTGCCTTGAAGCTAAAAGCCACTGATGTCCGTGATGTCAATCTCAGTCTAAAAGGCTTTTTTGATGGCAAGAAGGTGGAAGACTATATCAACCAGCAAGTCCATAATACGCCCTTACAAAAGTTGAAAATCCCGCTGTATGTGGTGGCAACCGAGTTAAAGGACGGTTCAAAAACCGTATTTAACTATGGTAATACCGGACAGGCGGTTCGTGCGTCTGCTTCGATTCCAAGTATGTTTGTACCAACCATGATTCATGATGTGGAATATGTCGATGGGGGGCTGGTTAGTCCGGTACCTGTACAGGTGGCACGTGAGCTCGGCGCCGATGTGGTGATTGCGGTGGATATTCTGGCTCAGCCAATCCATACTGAAACTACCAATGTCTGGGGCTTGTTTAACCAGAATATCAATATCATGCAAGGTCGTCTGGCTGAAGAGGAACTGAAAGAGGCAGATATCGTGATTCAACCTGACCTACGTGAGAAAGCACATATTTTTGATGTAAAAGGCCGTGAGCAGACCATGCAGGCAGGCATTGATGCAGCAAATGATAAACTGGCTGATATACAATGGGCCATTCAACATAAAACCAAGCCGTCTAGAGCGGATCAGCAGAATATGGCGGTCAAGCAAAATTCAGCCCTGCCACGGTGATTAAATATTGTTCAGATTTATAGATGGACTTAAGTGTTTGAGTCTATTTGCTAAAATTCATTTTTTATAAAAACAGCTTATAAAGATTCTACAAAAAGCTATTAAAACGTCCAGAAAAATAGTAAATAACTACAAATCATAAAACTTTTCTATCAGAGAGTTTTAAGTTTTAGGTCATAGGATGACCTCATCAAATAAATTGTTTCATAACAAGGATTGTTAAACAGATGTTTAAGTCTTTCTTTCCGAACCCACGTCTATTTTTTATTTCTGTGGTTGTCTGGCTCGCGCTCAATATGCTGCTTTGGTACAGCGGTGGGCATAGCTGGGGCGAATATCTGGGTTTTCCTAAAGGCTATGCCGAAGCTGAGTTACCGATTGATGTCAGTCGCTTTTGGGCGCCTTCATTTATCTGGTTTTATTGCTGGTTCTTTATTGCTACAGCTTTGTTTGCGGGTTTTTGGCGTATCTTTTCAGCTAATAAGTGGCAGAAATGGTCGATCTGGGGCTCTGCTTTTATTTTGTTTAACATTTGGTTTTCAGTACAAGTCGATGTCGTATTAAATGCTTGGTATAACCCTTTTTATTCATTAATACAGAAAATGGTTTCTAGTGGTGGTGGTGATTTAAAGCAGCTTTATAGTGGAATGTTTACTGTTATTTTGATAGCCATGGTCTATGTCACCATCGCTATATTGAATTTATTTTTTGTTAGCCATTATATCTTTCGCTGGCGTACAGCAATGAATGATTATTATACCCAGTATTGGGAGCGACTACGTCATATAGAAGGTGCATCTCAGCGTATTCAAGAAGATACGATGAGATTTGCTGGGACTTTAGAGGGGCTAGGTGTAAGTTTGATTGAGGCGATTATGACTTTAATCGCCTTTTTACCGATTTTGATCCAGCTTTCAGTTCACGTCAAAGTTTTACCTATAGTTGGCGAAATTCCGCATACACTAATGATAGCTGCTCTAGGTTGGGCAATTTTTGGAACCGTAGTCTTAATGGTAGTTGGTGCTAAGCTTCCAGGATTGGAGTTTAATAATCAAAAGGTTGAAGCTGCGTATCGTAAAGAGTTAGTTTATGGTGAAGACCATGCTGATCGAGCTGATCCTTTAACACTAAAAGAGTTATTTAGTAAGGTACGTTTGAACTACTTTAAATTGTATTTCCACTATACCTATTTTAATTTAGTGCGGTTTTGGTATTTACAATTGGATAATTTATATGGATTTTTTATTTTAGCACCATCAATTGCAGCAGGTGCGATTACTCTAGGGATCATAATGCAGATTATGAATGTATTCCAATTGGTTAGAAAATCTTTTCAATATCTTATCACTTCATGGCCAACGATTATTGAGTTGCTATCAATTTATAAACGTCTTCGCACATTTGAAAAAACGTTAGATTAGTTTGAATGACCTAATTTTAGTCAGCCTTCAGTTGATGTGAAGGCTTTTTTTATTGGCTGTATGCTGAGTGGATTTGTTTCTTATGTGACGTTTGCATATGTATTTCTGTGAAAATTACTTTATTTGAGCGTGTGCTTTCACTATAGTCCTTTGATAAAATTTATGATCTTTTTTCATTTCTCTCTTGTATAGCGTAGAACTTAAATAAATAGGATAAATCATGAAACCTGCATTGCTTAAAAGTGCATTAGCGCTTGCACTGACTGCTTTTACTGCAAATGTATGGGCAGACCCAGCAATTAAATCCTCCCCAACTCAAAAAAAATCAGGCATTGACCAGCAATATATCGATCAAACTGTGTCTGCTCGGCATGATTTTTATGATCATGTAAATGGAACATGGTTAAAAGATACTGAAATTCCTGCAGATAAGTCACGTTGGGGCGCATTTAACGAGTTACATGAATTATCGACCAACCAGTTGCATGCCATTGTTGAACAACTGAGTGCCCAAAAATGGGCAGCAGGCAGCGTAGAGCAAAAGATTGCCAGTCTGTATGCCAGTTTTATGGATGAAAAAACCATCGAAACACAAGGCCTTCAACCTTTACAGCCGGAACTGGCGCAGGTTGATGCAATTCAAAATAAACAGGACTTCGCTCGATTAATGGGGCATTTCTCGCGTATCGGCGTCAGAACGCCATTTGATATCAGTATTGATCAGGACATGAAACGGTCTGATGTAATGATTGCAGGTTTGGCACAGCGTCGATTGGGCCTGCCAGATCGTGACTATTATTTGAAAGATGATCAGAAGTTTGTGGAAACGCGTGCAAAATATCTCAAGCATATTGAAAAGATGCTGCAGCTTTCTGGCGATCAGCAAGCCGCCCAGCATGCCAGACAAATCCTCCAGCTGGAAACAGAACTTGCCAAGATTCAGTGGAGTAATGTTCAAAATCGTGATTTATCCAAGCGTTACAATATTTACCCGCTTAAAGATTTGAATCAGTTAAGTCGTAACTTTGATTGGGATAGTTATCTGAAGACGGTTGGGGTAAAGGATAAAATCCAGACCATTCAGGTACATCAGCTCAGCTATTTTAAGGCGCTTGATCCAGTGCTGAAAAAAACTCCTTTAGAGGTATGGAAGGCCTATTTTAAATGGAACCTGATCAGCAGTTTCGCTCCTTATCTGAATAAAGCTCTAGTTGATGAAAGTTTCGCGTTTTATGGTAAAAGTTTGCGTGATGTGGCTGAACAGGAAGTGCGCTGGAAACGTGGCGTACAAACGGTAAACGGTGTGCTTGGTGACGGCCTGGGTAAAATCTATGTAGAAAAACATTTTTCTGCGGATAAAAAACAGCGCATGGATACCTTGGTTCAGAATCTGATCCGGGCGTATGATCAAAGTATTAGCCAACTGGACTGGATGAGTCCTGCAACCAAAGTACAAGCCAAAAAGAAACTGGCTAGCCTATCCATTAAAGTGGGTTACCCGAAGAAATGGCGTGATTATTCAGCATTGGACATTAAAGACGGTGACCTCATTGGCAACGTGATTCGTGCCAGCGAGTTTGAGCATCAGGACGAACTGGATAAGCTCGGTAAGCCTGTGGATCGTGATGAGTGGTTTATGTCACCGCAAACAGTAAATGCGTATTACAACCCATCCTCCAATGAAATTGTATTCCCGGCTGCTATCTTACAACCGCCTTTCTTTAATATTGAAGCCGATGATGCGGTCAATTATGGCGGGATTGGAAGTGTGATTGGGCATGAGATCAGTCATGGTTTTGATGATCAGGGCAGCCAGTTTGATGAATTGGGCAATATGCGTAACTGGTGGACCAAGCAAGATCATCAGAAATTTAAAGCCAAAACCCAGGCCTTGATTGCACAATACAATACTTATGAGCCAATTGCAGGGTATCACGTCAATGGTGAGCTGACGCTGGGTGAAAATATTGCCGATAACTCGGGATTATCGATTGCCTACAAGGCGTATCAACTGTCCTTGGCAGGTAAACCTGCGCCTGTGATTGACGGGCGTACGGGGGAGCAGCGTTTCTATATGGGCTGGGCGCAAGTCTGGCGCGCCAAAACCCGTGAAGCACAAGCCATTGTATATTTAAAAACAGATCCACATGCGCCCGATAAAGTCCGGGCCAATGGTGCTTTAGTCAATCAGGCGCCGTTCTATGATGCCTTCAAGATTAAAGCCGGGGACAAAATGTATTTGGCTCCTGAAAAGCGGGTCAGTATCTGGTAATCCAGAATTCAATAAAAACCTGCATCATGCAGGTTTTTTATTGGCTCGATTTAAAGGAAGGCAATTCCTAGTCCTGCACCTGCGGCCATCACCCAAAGTGGATGGATCTTTTTAAACATCCCGAGCACAGCAGTAACAACTACGATAATGACCAGGAGCAGGTTTTGTGCGGAAGCATCGGCAATCATCCAGGCACTGACCAGGACCAAGCCGACAGTAATCGGTTTCAACGCTTTTTCAAAACGTGCCCGTAACGGATTGGCTTTAAAGCGTTCCCAGAATTTGAGCGCATAAATGGTAATGATGGAAGATGGACCAAACTTCGCCAATGAAGTGACCAGTAAACCTGCTGGGCCTGCCACATGCCAGCCGACCAAAGGCACAATCATCATATTCGGACCGGGTGCTGCCTGCGCCATGGCAAATAGCGAGCTAAACTGCTCTGCACTCATCCATTGATGCACGGTTACCACCTGATGCTGCATTTCAGGCAGGATGGCGTTACCACCGCCAAAAGCCAGCAATGAAAGCTGAGTAAAAACCACGGCAAGGGTGACTAAGATCATGATTTTTTCACTCCCAATACCAGCATGTTAATGGCCAGTAGAATCGCTAAAGTCAGTGCCAACGGCAGCTTGATCCAGATCATAAATATGAAGGTCAGGCCGATGGTAAAAAGGGTCAGGTAACTTTTCAAGATGGGTTTGAGCATCTTAAAGCCTGTGGCAAACAGCAGGCCTGCTGCTGCGGCGGCCAAACCCTGGATCATGTGTTTTACGGCAGGCAGATATTGAAAGTGCTCATAGACCTGATAGATGATCAGCACAATTGCAGTTGGGGCGGAGATCAAACCGAGGACTGAACTGATCGCACCTTTCACGCCCTGGAATTCCATTCCAATGGCAACCGCCATATTGATGATGTTACCGCCCGGTAATAACTGGCACACGCCAAGTAAGTCGGTAAATTTGCCAGCATCAATCCATTTATGTTCTTCAACGATAATACGATGTGCCAGTGGCAGCACACCACCGAAACCCATCAATCCCAATTTCATAAACCCCGTAAAAAGTGCCTTACAATCAGGAGCAGTCGTTAATGGCTCACGCTCTATTGATAGGACTTGGGCTTTCATTGGATTACCTTTCTGTTCAACCTTGTGAGCTATAGCATGAAAGATTTATGGTATATTCACAAATGCTATTTTTGCCATTATCTATACTTTTAAGGTATGTATGATCGATATTCATAAGCTCAATGCATTCGTGGCTGTGGTGGAAGAAAGCAATATTTCCAAAGCAGCAGTCAGACTGCATATGCAACAGCCGCCCTTGACCCGATTGATCAAAAGTCTGGAACAAGAACTAGATACGGCTTTGCTGAAACGTCTGCCTCGTGGTGTCGAGGTCACGGAAGCTGGTAAGGCTTTATATCAGGAAGCGATTACCATTCTGGCGCATGCCCTGTCGATTCCGAAACGGGTAAAAAACATTGCGCAAGGGCTGGAAGGTCAGATCAATATTGGCTTTACCAACTCAGCAGGCTTACATCCTTTTTTGCCAGCGGTGTTGCGTCAGTTTAGGGAACAGTTTCCTGCGGTAGCGATTCATCTGGAAGAGGACAGCAGCACGGCTTTAACGGATGCAGTCATCAATGAAAAACTGGATATTGTTTTTCTACGCAAACCTGCACCGATTCATACCGAAGTCCAAAGTATTCATGTACTGGATGAGCCTTTAATTGTCGCGTTGCCGAGTAATCATCCTTTAGCTGGGCATGAAGGAGCAATCCGCTTAGTCGATTTGGAGCCTTATGAGTTTGTATTGTATCGCCGTATTGCAGGGCAGGACCTGTTCGATAATATTTTGGCGAACTGCTATCAGGCCGGTTTTAGTCCCAATATTGTTCAAGAGGCACCGCGCTTAACGTCGAGCCTTAATCTGATTGCGGCAGGCATTGGACTGTCTATTGTCCCTGCGTCAATTCAGGACTTCTGGAACAAGCAGATTGTGTATAAATCGCTAGAGGCGAAAAAACCATGCATTGCCCCGATTTATGCAATTTGTCGTACCCAAGGCAATAGTGTTCGGGTTGAGCATTTCTTGAGTTTACTCAAAGCCAGTCAGGTGGTTTGAAACGTTTCAATGGTTAAAGTGATAGAAATTTAAAATCGGCCCGGCCAGATGTTGCTGTGATTGATCCAGCGTCACTTTAATGACCCTGAAGTTAAAGTCACCTTCGTCAATATATTTAGCCACACCATGAGTTCTGTAATTCAGTTGTGGAATCTGATAGCTAAAGAACGCCACCTGTTTGGAGGGATGTACCACCTTGACCAGTTTTTGCGGGTCTTTATAGCCGCCATATTCATTTTCAATACTTTGCTTTAACAGATTAGGAAAATAAAGCGTGGCATAGGGCATACCGCAGCCCACACAAACGGATGAGTCGTACAATTCAATCGCCTGTTTTTGATTTGGACTCATCAGCAAAGCTGAACCGGTACCATTTGCACCTGCACTTGCCTCCACATCGTGCCAATCTTTCGGGATCAGCACGGCACCAATTTCTGGGAGTGCAACAAGTTTAAGCTGCTTGGCCTGATGTGTATCCAGCTTAAAGTCAAAATGGCAGCTTTTTGCCGTACAACGTTTAAAGTCTTTTAATAAGCCATCATCGACTGGATTGAGTACGGTAACGCCATAAAAGGGAACGCGGACATCGTTGGCAAAGGATACTTCACCCAAGGAATAGATTTGATTGTCAGCTTTACGCTGTTGGGCTGTATTTGAAAATTGGGGGAAAATGGGTTTAAAGCTACGGACTTCTGCATGAGCCGAAGCCACTGATAAGATGAATAAAACAGTAGAAACAGCGGTAAAGGATTTCATTTTTTAATTAAGTATTTTAGATTTGAGTTCAAATGAATATATTCTGCAATACAAGAACCTACAACCTGTTCTATGCAATCGCATTAGAATATTTCAACGAATAATAAATAAATTGCATTGAGACATAATCCCTATGAACAAGATCTTTACAGTCTGTTGTTTTATTGCGTTGAGTTCGAGTGCTTTTGCCCAAGACATTAAGGGCATTTCTTTCTCGCATCAGGATTGGGAAATCTACTGTAGCAATACGGGTACTTGTCGGGCTGCGGGTTATCAAAATGAAGAGGAGCGCAATGAGCCTGCTTCATTATTATTGACCCGTCAGGCGGGAGCACGGCAAGCTGTACTGGTGGAATTCGCACTGGCACGTTATGAAGAGGGGTCTTTTCCGACCACCAAGCTTAAAAATATTCATTTTTATATCAATGGCAAAGATTTAGGTGCAATCGCGTTTGAGGGGACTGAATTTCCACTGATGGGTAAACTCTCAGCAAATCAAGTCAATGCCTTATTGCAGCAATCCAAGAAAAAGACCGAAATCGTGTTTAAAAATGCCAATCTACATTGGCAAATATCAGATAAGGGAATGACTGCAGTCTTGCTAAAAATGGATGATTTCCAGAAGCGTATTGGTACGGTAGGCGCTTTGATTAAAAAGGGCCAAGCGGATGAGTCAAAGGTACTGGCAGCTCAACCCAGATTTACGGTCAAACAGATCAAAACCTCCAGTAAACCTTATCTAACCTTGCAGCCAAATAACAAACGCTATGCAGCGTTATATCGTAATTTGATGGCAGCTCAGCCGACACCAAAACAGGAGGGCTTTTGTGAAGGGATTTATGAGGATGGTGAAACAAAGCCTCAAGCGATCGAGCTGTATAAACTGACCAGTAAAAAAGTATTGGCGATGACCTTGTGCTGGCGTGGTGCCTATAACGAAGGTTATGGCGCATGGGTGCTGGATGATTCACTTGCAAACAAGGCAAACTTTGTGACTGAACAGGCTTCCGAGTTTTATAACGGTATTTTGAGTAGCTCACAAAAAGGTCGTGGTATCGGAGATTGTTGGGCTAGTGATGAATGGGTCTGGGATGGACAGAAGTTTGTACATACTCAAGATCGCTGGACAGGGATGTGTAAAGGACTAGCCGCGGGTGGGGTGTGGGATCTTGATCAGATCGAAGCCATCGTTAAATAATGTATTGGACATAAAAATAGCCTAAGGAAATAACATGCTAAAGGATAAAAATATTTGGCCTGCAATGATTCTGCTGGGTGCATCCACCTGTTTTAGTACAACTATTTTTGCTGCCCCTTTACAGATTTTGGAATTTAAAAAGGGACAACTGAGTTCAACTGAACAGACGCAACTTTGTGAACAGGTCAAAAACCTATGTCAGAACAAACCACAATTGCTAAGCTTGAAAACACCTGATCAAGGTCTATGGTTATTATCTGAGGGCGATATTGCTCGGTTTGGTATTTCAACCACAGGTTTTAAACTATTGAAACAGTGGAATATTCCATTGGTATCGGCGGAAGAAATGGCTCGATCAGGACAGTATATTTTCCCTAAGCTATTTCCCATGGATCAGAATCGTTATGCCGTTGCCGTGATTGATACTTTTTCTGAAATGTATTCCGGTGGTGGGGCGGGGATTGAACGGGCCAGCTTTTATGAGTTAAAGGATTCGGGTCAGACACATCGCTTTATTGAAAATTATCCATTTCATTTTTATCGCATGATTCGGGCCTGTTTCTCGGAACAGGACTATGAACGTTCTAAGGGTAACTGTCATGATGAAGATGGTTTGAGTCTGGATATTCGTCCGATCAAGCCGATGCTTTGGCAATTCCGTTATCGCTACAGTTTGGATGTGTCACCTGCATCAGATTCGGGCGAGAAATCGTTTAAAGGTAGTCGTACCCTGAATATTGATTTAAATAAAGCACCGCAGCAGCCAAATATACCCGCATCCTGGGATTATGCCGGTATGGAATAAATGCACATGCAGGAATATAGGATTGTTGTAGAGGATCATTTTACACTTTGCCAAAGCTTTAAAGGCGTGGGCTTACGCAATTTACAGCGTCATAACAGATGATTTGCACCGTACGTGGTACAAAGGGAAGATTGCAATTTGGAACTGTGCTTATGTCTCGCATTTATTCTTCTACCCGCCGTAAATTTTCTCATCTGAGTCGTTCTGTCTTGATGGCTGCGGCTGTGTTGGGTACCACCCAAATGGCAACGGCAGGGCCAACAGTCGATCAACTGAGTGACTGTTTGGTGAAAGCGACCACCGCAGCGGATAAAACCACAGTGTTGCAATGGACGTTTAGTGCTTTAGCTGCGCATCCTGATTTAAAGGCATTCAGCAATGTCACGCCTGAGCAGAAAACCCAGCTGGATCAGAAACTGGCGCAGGTGTTACAGCGCGTGATTGTGGAGCAATGTTCGACGCAGACTAAGGCTGTGATCAAAGCCGAAGGCATTCAAGCAGTCGGACAGGCTTTTCAGCAGTTAGGTCAGAGTGCGGGACAGGATATTGTCAAAGACCCAGCGGTCAGACAGCAGTTGCAAGGTACCTTACGTTATATTGATTTAAATAAATTGGTTACGACTTTTTTAACACCTGATATCTGGAATAAGTTGGGTGTGTTAAGAGGGCAGTGATGAGGTTGAATGTTAATTTAGTATTGTAATGAATATGATAGTAATACCTTTAGGGATTTGAACTAAGCCTAAAAGTATTACTAAGCTCACATAAGATTGTATGATTTAGTGGTACTGTTTTACTTTAACTTAATATACAAATGTTTATGACCATTATCTAATGTACGTTCTTCATAATTAAAAAACTCTGGATGACCTTTAACTAAATCTCCAAGCTTCTTAAATCCATAGGTTCTAGGATCAAAGTCAGTTTGGAGTAGTTTCCATTGTGAGCCTAATGAGGCAACAGTGATCCAATCAGTATCTTGATTGTCGAAAATTTGTTTAATTGTTGGTAATGGTAATTTAGTATTTATTTCAGATTTAGGAGTAGATACTAAGTCTATTTTTGAAGAATCTGTAATAGCCGCTTTTAATGTGTTTTTTATATTAATTTGTGGCGGGGGGAGTTCCTCTTCTTCAGTTCTCAAATTTTCAACATATGTGAAATGTGAGCAAGCATTTTTAAATGCTTCAGGCGTTTGCATTTTACCAAAGCCATAAACAGTTGCTCCTTGTTCTTTAATACGAATAGCTAAGGCAGTAAAATCACTATCACTTGAAATTAGGGCAAAACCATCAAATCGATTTGTATAAAGAAGATCCATTGCATCAATAATCATAAAACCATCAGTAGCATTTTTCCCTGTGGTATAAGCAAATTGTTGCATTGGCTTGATGGCTAAATTATTAATAGCTTGTTTCCAGTTACCATTTTGACTAACAAAATTTCCATAAATTCGCTTTACTGTTGCTTCCCCATATTTTGTAAGTTCATCTAGAATATTTTTAATATCTTTTGCTGAGGCATTATCTGCATCGATTAAAACAGCCAGCTTGGATGTTCTTTCTTCTGTGATGTTAAAAACTGTTTTAGTTTGAGCCATGATTTTTATAGTCCCTAATATGTAAAATCACTATTTTGATTTTACATATAATTTTGATTTATTATAACCTTTAATCTAATTTACAAGCCTTGCCTTCATATTCATAGCGATTAACCTTATAGGCTTGACCATTCCAACGTAAAACTTCAAAACAGAAACCAGGCCCACCATTCTCAATATCAGGCCAGCCATCTGTTCCTTTCGTTTTTAAAAATTCAGGCATACCAGCTTCTTTTAAAATGGTTTTCCATTGACCGTTTTTCTGTTGGGCCACAACATAATAACCAACGCCTGTATTGCCATAACACATCGTGCCGTAATCTGAAACGATTGCATCTTTCAGCCCATCATCATTTAAATCGGCATAAGCTGTAATTTCACCGACTGAACAATCACTTTTCCAGCCTTTTTTACTTTTTGTAAAACCTGCCGCTTTAAAAATGGCCTCAGCAACGGCTTTAGGAACTTGGGGTGTTTGTGCAAAATTAGAAGTGCTGATTAAAAGTAAACAGCTACTTAGGAATAATCTATTTCTCATAAGTTGAAGGATCATGTCTGTTTTAGTTTAAAAATTTATTGTGTGAATATTTTATCCTATAAAAACCAAAAAACCCGCTCTAAAGCGGGTTTTCTTTTGAAATTAGATCAGCTTAACCAATCAATTTTTTCATTAATTCATTTACTTGAGCTGGATTGGCTTTACCTTTTGCAGCTTTCATGACTTGACCAACCAGACCGTTAAAGGCTTTTTCTTTACCCGACTTGTACTCTTCAACCATTTTTTCATTAGCTGCAAGTACGTCTTTGATAATCGCTTCAATCGCACCTGTATCGGTTTCTTGTTTCAAGCCTTTCTCAGCAATAATGTCATCCGCAGATTTTCCTTCTGCTTCCCACATAAAGCCAAACACTTGCTTCGCGATTTTGCCGTTAATGGTATTGTCGAAAATACGTGCAATCATGCCACCCAACTGCTCAGCAGAAACAGGAGTGTCCGCCAATTCCAGGCCAGCTTTGTTTAAAGCGCCTGAGAATTCACCCATTACCCAGTTTGCAGAAACTTTACCTTGTGCAGCACCGCCAGCAGCGACTACAACTGCTTCGTAGAAGTCCGCCATTTCGCGTGATAGCGTCAATACATGTGCATCGTACTCAGTCACACCGAAGTCAGCGATAAAGCGCGCACGGCGTGCTTTAGGCAGTTCTGGAAGGGCAGCACGTGCTGCTTCGATCTGCTCGTCAGCAATGATCACTGGCAACAAGTCTGGATCTGGGAAGTAGCGATAGTCGTTCGCTTCTTCTTTCGAACGCATTGAACGGGTTTCCATCTTGTTCGGATCGAACAAACGGGTTTCCTGATCGATCTCGCCGCCGTATTCCAAGATTTCCATTTGGCGTTCAATTTCAACATTGATCGCTTGCTCAATGAAACGGAATGAGTTGAGGTTTTTCAACTCGCAACGCGTACCAAAAGGTTGACCCGGACGACGGAGTGACACGTTACAGTCAGCACGGAATGAACCTTCTGCCATGTTACCGTCAGAAATACCTAACCAACGCACGAGCGTGTGAATCGACTTGATATAGGCAACCGCTTCTTCAACTGAACGCATATCCGGCTCAGAAACGATTTCAAGTAATGGTGTGCCGGCACGGTTTAAGTCGATACCCGACATACCTTCGAACTGGTCATGGATCGATTTACCAGCATCTTCTTCAAGATGGGCACGGGTTACGCCAATGCGCTTGACTGTGCCATCTTCAAGCTGGATGTCGATATGACCCAAGCCCACAATTGGATTGTCCATCTGGCTAATCTGGTAGCCTTTTGGTGAATCTGGGTAGAAGTAGTTCTTACGTGCAAACACAGAGGCTTGGTCGATATAGGCATCAATCCCCAAACCAAAACGAATCGCAAGATCAACTACTTCGGCATTCAACACTGGCAATACGCCCGGCATGGCCAAATCAACAAGGCTGGCTTGTGTATTTGGGTCTTGACCAAATTCAGTCGATGAACCCGAGAAGATTTTAGACTTGGTTGCAAGCTGAGTATGGATCTCAATCCCGATAACGACTTCCCAACCGTCAATTAACTTTAACTTTTGAGCTTCAGCCATTATGCATTCTCCTCAGCAATTGCCGCACGTTTGGTATGCCAGTCTGTGTTTTGTTGATATTGATGCACAATCGACAGCAATTGTGATTCTGACCAGTAGTTACCAATCAACTGTAAGCCAACAGGTAGGCTGTCTTTATCAAAACCAACTGGTGCGTTGATGGCTGGTAGACCCGCCAAGTTCACAGCAAGGGTATAGATATCGCCTAAATACATTTCAGTCGGGCTGAGATTCGCACCGATTTTGTAAGCTGTAGTTGGTGCAGATGGTGCCGCAATCACATCAACATTTTCAAATGCTTTGAGGAAGTCTTGCTGGATCAAACGACGTACTTTTTGTGCTTTGACATAGTAGGCATCGTAGTAACCCGCAGAAAGGGCATAAGTCCCGATCAAAATACGGCGTTGTACTTCAGCACCAAAACCTTCTGAACGTGAACGTTTGTACAAGTCCATTAAATCCACAGGGTTTTCACAACGGTAACCATAACGTACGCCGTCAAAACGTGACAGGTTCGAAGAGGCTTCCGCAGGTGCGATCAGGTAGTAAGTTGGTACATAGGCTTCAGTCATGTTGAGGTCAATCTCAACCAAGATTGCACCCATCTCTTCAAGCTTTTTCAATGACTCTTCAACGCGTCCTTTTACATCTGCGTCTAAACCTGCAACATTGAAGTATTGCTTTGGAATACCAATGCGTAAACCTTTCACTGCTGTGCCGTTTAGGTTCGCCACATAGTCATCGACTTCTTTGTTGATTGAAGTCGAGTCTTTGGCATCATGACCTGCAATCACATTCATCAAATAAGCACAGTCTTCCGCAGAACGTGCCATTGGACCGCCTTGATCAAGTGATGATGCATAGGCAATCATACCGAAGCGAGATACACGGCCATAAGTCGGTTTCAAGCCGGTTAAGCCGCAGAATGAAGCAGGTTGACGAATTGAGCCACCTGTATCGGTACCTGTCGCAATCGGTGCAAGATCAGCTGCCACAGCCGCTGCTGAGCCACCAGATGAACCACCCGGTACATGATCCAGTGCCCAAGGGTTAGAGGTTGCACCGATGTAAGAATTTTCAGAGGTTGAACCCATGGCAAATTCGTCCATGTTCACCTTACCTAAAGTCACGAGGCCCGCAGCTTTGGCTTTTGCAACCACAGTTGCGTCATAAGGTGAAATGAAGTTATCCAGCATTTTTGAACCGGCCGTGGTTTTAATGCCTTGGGTACAAAAAATATCTTTATGGGCAAGGGGAATACCCGCTAGCGCATGTGCATTGCCTGACTTCAGTGCTGCATCAGCCGCATCAGCTTCGGCCAATGCCTGCTCTGCGGTGACGGTCACATAACTTTTTACTTTCGGGTCAATTTGGGCAATACGCTTTAAATAATGTTCAGTCAATTCACGTGATGAAAATTGGGCTTGTTTCAGGCCTTCAGAGAGTTCACGGATTGATAAGCGATGTAAATCTGTCATATGAAAAATTTCTTTACATTCTAAATATAAAATATTGACTAATCGAATAAAACTTATTCAATTACGCGAGGTACGAGGTACAAACCTGCTTCAGTAGCAGGGGCGACCGCTTGATATTCATCACGATGGTTGCTTTCAGTCACAACGTCAGCGCGTAAAGGTTGCGGGTTATCAAATGGGCTCTTTAAAGGCTCAACATCATCGGTATTAATGCCTTTCAAGCTTTCCATCATGCCAAGGATTTTATTTAAACTTTGAGCATATTCAGCAGATTGCGTGTCATTGAGAGATAAACGTGCAAGGTGTGCGATTTGTGAGACCGTTTGCGCGTTTAAGTCTGTTGTCTGCTGAGCATCTGATGATGTAGACATAACTTTACCTAATTCAGTATTAAAAAATTTCAAAATATCGTGCGTTATAATAAGCGATTGACTTGTTCAAATCATCACATTTAGTTAAAGTTGCCACCTTGTATTCACACAAAGTTTAATTGAGAACGCCCCCGTGATTCTAAAACGACTAATTGGCTTGTTTTCGCCGGATTTAGCCATTGATTTAGGTACTGCAAATACACTTATTTATGCACCAGGCCGTGGCATTATATTAAATGAACCAACTGTTGTGGCAATTCGTCACAGTGGTTCACAAAAAATTGTTGCCGCTGTAGGACTTGATGCTAAACAAATGTTAGGCCGTACACCAGCGAATATTTCAGCGATTCGTCCGATGAAAGACGGTGTCATTGCTGACTTTGAAGTAACTGAGACCATGTTAAATCAGTTTATTGGCAAAGTGCATGAAAAGCGTTTATTCCCGCCAGCACCACGTGTGGTGGTGTGTGTACCATGTAAATCGACTCTGGTTGAGCGTCGTGCCATTCGTGAGGCTGTATTCAATGCAGGCGCACGTGATGTCCGCTTGATTGAAGAGCCAATGGCGGCTGCAATTGGCGCAGGTATGCCGGTTGAGCAAGCCTGTGGTTCGATGGTCGTTGATGTCGGTGGTGGTACCACTGAAATCGCCATCATTTCATTGCAAGGTTGTGTATACGCAGATTCATTACGTATCGGTGGTGATGTATTTGATGAGCAGATCATCAACTACGTTCGTAAAGCGCACGGTTGTGTGATCGGGGAAACCACAGCTGAAGTGATCAAGAAAGAAGTGGGTATGGCTGTTACAGATGGTAAAACCCTTGAAATCGAAGTTCGCGGCCGTAATCTGGCAGAGGGTGTTCCTCGCGCAATTACCGTGACTTCTGATGAAATCACCCAAGCCATTGCTGATCCATTGCAAAGCATTGTCAGTGCGGTGAAATCTGCACTTGAACAAACGCCTCCTGAATTGTCTTCGGATATTGCGGAACGCGGTATCGTGTTGACCGGTGGTGGTGCGTTGCTACGTAACCTGGATAAATTACTTGCGCAAGAAACAGGTCTGCCTGTGATTGTTGCAGATGATCCTTTAACTTGCGTTACTCGTGGTGGCGGTAAAGTTTTAGAGTTCTTTGACAATCCAAACCATGACATGCTTTTCGTTGGTTAAATCATAAGGACGAGGCGGTGCAACCGAATCTTTTTTCAAGACAACCGCCATCTTTTCGCTCATTTGTCATTGCGGTCATTACATGTCTGGTGGTGCTTTTCTTTGATTGGCGCATGCCCTATGTCATCCAACCCGCAAGGGATGTCTTGTATGCCGCGTATAATCCGATTTATGCGCTGGCAAGCTATCCTGTACTGTCGCGAGAATGGCTTAACCAACAAACCAAATCCGAAGCCCAATTGCGCCGTGAAAATACGGCCATGCAGGCTGAACTCCTTCAGGCACAAGTCCGTCTACAAAAGCTTTCAGAACTCTCTGCGGAAAATAACCGTTTAAGAGGGCTGTTGGATACCCCATTGATTATTGATGGACGTATGCAGATTGCCGAAGTGATCGGGACCGATGCAGACCCGTTACGACATATTATTATCATTAACCGTGGTTCGGTGGATCATTTAAGAACAGGTCAAACTGTACTGGATGATAAGGGGATTATGGGGCAGATTATTAATGTCTATCCACATAGTTCACGGATTATGCTGCTGTCTGATAAAGAACATTCATTATCGGTACGTCTAGAACGTACAGGAATGCGTGCCATTGTCACGGGTACGGGTGATCTGGGACAACTTAAAATGGAATATGTGCCGACCAGTGCCAATATTCAGGTTGGGGACAAGGTCTATAGCTCTGGACTCGGTGAACATTTTCCGGCAGGTTACTTAGTGGGTACGGTATCCAAAGTCAGTCGCCATACCTCGGGTGAATTTGCTGAAATCGACGTGGCACCTGCTGCTCAGCTGGCTAGTGGTCATCATGTGGTTGTCTTATTCTCGGAATCTTTAGCGCAGGAGCAACCGTATGCCGATCGCTAAACTGAACTATGAGAAACGTAAAGATCCACTGTTGATGATTATCCTGTCGATTATGATAGGTTCCGTGTTGATGATCTATCCGATCCCTTATGAGGCATCCGGATGGCGTCCATCGATGATGTTGATGATCATGCTGTTCTGGATTCTTTACCAGCCGGTCTGGTGCGGGGTCTGGTTTGCCTTCGGGATGGGGCTTTTTGTTGACCTGTTGCTCGATGCACCGTTTGGCTTAAATGCCCTGAGTTTTGTACTGATTGCCTTTACGACACGCTATTTGATTCGTGAGCGCCGCATTCTGACCTTCGGAAACTCCTGGGTGATTGCGGTACTGGCGATTGTTGCGCATATTACCTTTCTGTGGATTAGCCAGACCATTGCCGGAACACATTTCTCGATTGCGCGTCACTGGCAACCTGTGGTGACAGGTGTGTTAGCATGGCCACTGGTTTATTATTGTTTGCATAAATGGCGCATATAATTCTCGCATCCAGCTCGCCGCGTCGGCAGGAGCTGTTGACACAACTGGGTCTGGACTTTGGAATTTACAGTCCGGATATCGACGAGACTGTGCAGGAGGGGGAAGCGGTTGAACACTATGTTGAACGTTTGGCCCGAGCCAAGGCGCAAGTGGTGTTAGAGCAGTTTCCTGATGCCATTGTGATTGCGGCAGATACCAGTGTAAGTTTTGCTGGCAAGATTATTGGAAAACCGGAATCAAAACAGCATGCCTTTGAAATCTGGGCCATACTGTCTGGACAATGGCATGAGGTTTACTCTGGCCTCTGTGTGGCAACGTCTGCACAGGTGCTGAGTACCGCGGTATGCACTCAGGTCGAGTTGCAGCCACTGAGTCCGGCAGAGATGGAAAAATACTGGGCGACTGGCGAGCCAGTAGGAAAAGCGGGCGCCTATGCGATACAGGGAATTGCTGCACAATATATTCCTCAAATTCGGGGCAGCTACAGTAATGTAGTGGGTTTGCCTCTTTATGAGACAGCACAGTTATTAGAAAGGGTTAAAGCCTAAGTATTGGAATACTGGGGATAACACTTTCGGATATAAGAATTTTTATAAAGTTTTGAGTTTGTTATGGCAGAAGAGTTGCTGATTAACGTCACGCCGATGGAATGTCGTGTGGCATTGATTGAAAATGGTACGGTCAATGAACTATTTGTTGAGCGTACGGTTAAACGTGGGTTAGTGGGTAATATCTACAAAGGTAAAGTGGTGCGTGTCCTGCCGGGGATGCAAGCGGCCTTTGTCGATATTGGTTTGTCTCGAACCGCTTTTTTGCATATTAACGATATGGTGTGGTCGCGTTCGCAACCCACCCCCAATGTCTTCGAGCTATTACATCCCGGGCAAATGCTGACGGTTCAGGTCATGAAGGACATGCTGGGAACCAAAGGCGCGCGCCTGAGCACCGATCTTTCCATTCCTTCGCGTTATCTGGTGTTGATGCCGTATGGCAATCACATTGGTGTATCTCAGCGAATCGAATCTGAAGATGAACGGGATCGGCTACGTGGCATTATTGAAGGCATTCAGGCCGAGCATCATTTGCCGGGCAGTGTGATTGTGCGTACTGCCGCTGAAGGCGTCGATGAAGCTGCGATTGCACAGGACATGTGCTATCTCAGCAAGTTATGGGAATTTATCCAGCGTAAACAAAAAGAAGCCGCAACAGCCGAACTGATCTTTGAGGAATTGCCCTTACCGCAACGCATCGTACGTGATCTGGCCAGTGATGAAACCGCAAAGATTTATGTCGATTCACGGGAAATTCACGGCAAACTCAGCGAGTTTGTGGATGAGTTTGTGCCGACCATTCAAAACCGTCTGATTCATTATCCGGGTGAGAAACCGTTATTCGATTTATATAACGTCGAAGAAGATATTCAAAAAGCCTTGCAAACCCGTGTCGCGCTCAAGTCAGGCGGTTATCTGATGATTGACCAGACCGAGGCCATGACCACCATAGATGTCAATACCGGTTCTTATGTCGGCGGGCGTAGCTTGGAAGACACGGTATTTAAAACCAATATGGAAGCCACACAAGTGATTGCAAGACAACTTCGTCTGCGCAATCTGGGCGGCATTATCATCATTGATTTTATTGACATGCAGGAAGCCGAGCATCGGGAAGAGGTGATGCGCCAGTTCGAACGTATGCTCGAGCGCGACCACGCCAAAACCAAAATTACCCAGGTTTCCGAGCTAGGTCTGGTAGAGATGACGCGTAAACGGACCCGTGAATCTTTGGAACATTTACTCTGTGAATCGTGCCCAACCTGTCAGGGGCGGGGATATGTGAAAACAGCAGAGACAGTATGTTACGAGATATTTCGAGAGATTCTGCGTTATGCCCGTGCATTTGATTCCAAGGGTGGCTTTACTGTCGTTGCGCATCCAGCAGTGATTGATCGGCTCTTAACAGCAGAAGCCCCAGCTGTCGCGGATTTAGAACATTTTATTAATCGTGTCATTAAATTCCAGGTGGAAAATCTGTATACGCAAGAGCAATACGATATCATTTTAACCTAAAGTTGTAACAAGATTTCGCTTAAGCCTTGTTACAACTGAAATTTTACTTTCTATCATGAATTTTAAATACTAGAACCATAGAATGAGCCATAGGTACTTTTGGGTCCCTTAGCAAATAATATGAGGTATATAATGATGAATGTAACTGAAAGATTAGTGAGTCACGGTTTTAAACACGTTTTAGACAGCACCCCTGTAAACACTTGCTACATGGTCGACAGTCAAGGTAAAGAAGTTCAGATTACCACAGCGATGATTCGCTCAGCCTGCCATCAGCTCTTACAGCGTTGCCGTACAATTAAAAAGTAAGGGGCTAACGAAAGCCCCTTAATTTATTCTGTTATTCTAATTTTCGACTTTTTGCGCTTGCGGCAAATCTTGAATTGCCTGTTCAAAACGTTGAATCTCTTCTTCTAAATGTGTCAGTAAATTCTGCATTTTAGGCAAAGCATTACGACATGCAATCAAGCCGACTTCCAGTTTATCCAGATAACTGGTCATAGTGATATTGAGTGCCTGACCATCCATCACAATCGATGCAGGGTAGAGTGCATCCAGTTTGGCACCATTCCAGTACAAAGGCTCACGCGGGCCGGGAACATTGGAAATTACAAGGTTAAAGGCCTGACGCTTCGGCAACATACCTGAGGCAATGTTTAAACCTGCAGGTCCATAGACGACTGCGCTATAGTTTAAAATTTCATTGGCAGTCATACGGCTAAAGCGTTGCTTCGAGTTCTGTACGCTACGGCGAATGATGTCGAGACGTTCAATCGGATCTTCGATATGGGTGGCCAGATTGGCCAGAATCATGGTAATACGGTTGCTGACATCCGAATCGTCGGTCCGTAAAGACGCAGGCACCATCGCAATCAGCGGCTTTTTCGGCAAGCTATTGTGACTGAGCAGATATTCACGTAAAGCGCCCGAGCAGACGGCCAAAATCACATCATTCAGGGTTACGCCCAATGACTTGGCAATACGGCGGAAACGTTCCAGTTCAAATGATTGTGCTGCAAAGCGACGTGAAGAACTGACGCGTTGATTCAGGATCGAAGGTGGTGCCTGAAAGGTCGAGACATAGTCCGGATTTTTGCCCATCTCTTTAAAGATGGTTTGCGACAGTTCCTGCATGACCTTTGGAGCCACTTCAAGCTGGGATTTAATGCCTTCCATCACACCTTTAATTTTGCTTACCGTCGGTGGTTTAGGTGCTTTTAAACGTTTAGTTCTTTTGCCCTCTACACACCATAACGGTACCACATGCTTTTCATTCGGATCATGAGAGAGTGATTTTTCAATCAGACGCATGCCTGCCACGCCGTCGACCATGGCATGGTGAATCTTGAAATACATGGCAAAACGGTTGCCTTCAATACCTTCAATAATGTCGCAGGTCCACAGTGGCTTAGCGCGGTCAATCAATGAACTATGTTGCTGAGAGATATACACTAGCAGTTCACGGATACGTCCTGGATTTGGCAGAGCAATATGACGGAAATGATGATCCAGATCGAACTCGCTATCCTCACCCCAGAATAAGCCATTCAGCTGATTGTTGAATGGAGGCACAGGAATACTCTTGGACTGACGAATTTCCTCAACCAAATCATGTACAAAGGTCGATGATGCATTTTCAGGAAGCTCGAATAGAAACAATCCCCCTACATGCATAGGCTGTTGCCGTTTCTCTAATGAGAGAAAAATAAAATCAATGGGGTGTAGTGGGCGCATAGCAGATCTAGCCTCTCATCGCATTTTTTATAAGATACTCTATGAGTTCTTATTCGTCTTATTGAACCGTTCTGCGCAGTATATACTGTTTGTTCTGGTTAAAATATGACTTTGTACAGACGAGTCAGGAAAAATAAAACCACTGACGAATCAGTGGTTTTATTTTAATACGGAGCGAAAATCAGTGATTTAGGTGCAAACCGCATTCGCGATGTTCTTCACCTTTGGTCGGATCAAAGTAATCTTCATTGTCCGGTAAATTATGTTTTTGCATATATTCCCATAGGTCTTTTGAGGTCCATTTTAATAATGGCGCAACCTTGATCAGGCCATCTGGATTAATGCTGACCGGGTCCATTTCTGCACGTACAGCGGTATCGGTTGCACGTAAAGCGGTAAACCAGACTTTAGGCGCAGTTTCGCGTATGGCACGTTCAAACGGCTCTAACTTTACTTCAGCGGTAAAGGCTTCGTGTTTTGGATCATCGAGTGCTGGCACAGGACCTTCCAGTGCTTCACGATGTGCGCGTGAACGTTTTGGCAGGTAAGTAAGGAGGTTCAAATTGAGTAACTTGGTAATTTCATCTACATATTTATAGGTGGTTTCGGTGTTGTAGCCATTATCCATCCAAACCACCTGAATATCAGGTTTGACACGCGTCAACATGTGCAGAATGACAGCTTCAAATGGACGGAAATTCGTTGTCACAATGGCTTTTTCATTTAAGCTTAATGCCCATTCAATTAGTTTTTCAGCATCATTGCCAAATTCTGTATTGATTTGATCCAAATTTAAAGTCATAACGCGTTGCCTTTTATGCTCATCGGTTTTTATCGTCTACACGACATACTGCCTTCTATAGTAATGCAATTATGTCGGGTCGGATATGTCCGTGAAGTAAATTCTTATTCAAAAAATCTATGGTTAGGGTATGCAAAAAGGGCAATTGTTGAGCACATCTCCATGCTAAACTAGCGCAATTTTTAACACATAGGATAGTTGAATAAGCATGGAAATCGTATGCCTAGATCTTGAAGGGGTGTTAGTTCCGGAAATCTGGATTAACTTTGCCAAAAAAACAGGGATCAAAGAACTTGAGGCAACTACACGTGATATTCCTGATTACGATGTGCTGATGACGCAACGTCTCAACATCCTAAAACAGCATGGTTTGGGCTTAAATGATATCCAGGCCGTGATTGCAGAGATGGGGCCTTTTGAAGGGGCAAAAGAGTTTGTGGAATGGGCACGTACGCATTTCCAGCTGATTATTTTATCTGATACCTTTTATGAGTTTGCACATCCATTGATGAAACAGTTGGGATGGCCAACCATTTTCTGTCATAAGCTTGAAACGGATGAAAACGGCATGATTACGGCGTATAAATTACGCCAGCCAGATCAGAAGCGTCAAGCAGTCAAAGCCTTGCATGGCTTGAACTTCCGTGTGATTGCGGCAGGTGATTCGTATAATGATACTACCATGCTGGGTGAAGCAGATCATGGTTTCCTGTTTGATGCGCCAGACAATGTGATTGCAGAATTTCCGCAGTTCCCGCCATTGCATGGTTATGAGGCATTAAAGCAGGCGATTCGTTCTGTATCACAACGTGATATTCCTGAATAATGAATCCATTTGATTGCTGATTTTTTAAAACTCCAAAATAATAAAAGGCGCTTAAAGCGCCTTCTATTATGGGTTAATTATTAGAACTTGTAGCCAATTTTTAAGCCATATGCGATTGCATCATTATTTTCAAATTCAGCGACATAACCCGGTGTATTAAATTGAGAACCTGATTGCGCTTTTGCATCACCGAGCCAGAAGTATTTCACACCACCCGCAATAAAGGTTGCAGGGGTAGGACTATATTGCACACCCACGCCAACATTCCAGTAGCCTTCTGTTGGCCCTAATGTGGTCACAGGATTACCTGCGCCAGAGTCCCAACCTACAGAGAGGTTGCCAGCCCATTGGTCGTTGATTTTGCGACCAACGCCTGCAGTAATCGAGTATTGATCTTCAGTATAGGCCACCAGATCGAAACCATCTTTTTTACCTGTATTTTTTACAATATCTGATAAAAGTGAAGCTTCACCAAACTTATACGGGCGGATTGCAAAGTCTTTCCAGTTCACCCAACGTAAGTTTGCAAATGCAATCGTGTTCTCCATGATTCCGGTTTGGAAATCGAGATTAACCGATTGAGGTGTGGTGATTTCTGTTTGCCCTGTAGCGTTATTAATTTGAGTTAAACCAGCATTGAGATCTGCTGATGGCGTCATTCCTGCAATACCATGAGTTTCATAAGCATTCATTTCATGCTTGATCTTGGCGCGATAAGTTAGAGAGGCTTTAAGCGCAATCTCAGGGATTTGATATGCCACCCCAGCTAACCAGCCTACTGCTTCATCACGGCCTGTTTTAAAATCATAACCGCTATATGCACTATAGCTTTGACCACGTAATAACACGGTACTGTCTAAGGTTTGATAAACCGCACCTGCATATAGGTTCCAGTTCTGGTTCGGCTGGTAACCGAATAACAGGTTTAAGTTTTCAGTATCCACAGTAACGGATGTGCCACCTTTAAACGGGACAGGGCGGCTTTCGATAAAGTTACTATGACCTGTATATTCTGCATCGGCACCATAAGGTTGATCATAGATCAAACCAATTGAAAATTTGTCGGTTGCTTGAATTTTTAAGGCAGTATTAGGCGAGTAATAATGGTTCGCCATATTGCCTGTATTGTTTTGCGAGATATCTTTACCTGATACATTCGGATCAAGAATGGTAATACCTGCTTCAAAATAATTGTTGGGTTGCAGGAATGCTGCAATTGATTGGCCCGAGCGATCCAGTGCTGCGGCAAATGTTGTCGTTGTTGGAACCAAGCTAAGTAGAAGAGCCGTTTGAATAGCATTCAGCTTCATTAATATGTTCTCTCAAATCACTTTGTAACAGAATGGCGCGAAAAGTATCATAATTTTTATGGGCTTAAATATTTTACAAATGTCAATAAATGAACTGCTAAGGTCACCAAAAATACTTGAGCATTCACATTTTTTATTGGCGAATTCTGTGTGCTAAATAAGCAATGATATTTAACTATTATTTTGATTTTATTTATTAAAAGGGAATAAAAAAGGCCATCCTGAGATGACCTTCTGTTTTAAATGACTGGATTAGAATTTATAACCAATTTTTAAACCATATGCGATTGCATTGTTGTCTTCAAATTTACCGGCATCAGAATGAGCACCTGTTACAGCATCGGCATCACCTAACCAGAAGTATTTCACACCACCCGCGATAAATGTTGCAGGAGTCGGACTATATTGAACACCTACCCCTACATTCCAGTAACCTTCTGTTGGACCAAGTGTGGTCACAGGGTTACCTGCACCAGAATCCCAACCTACAGAAACGTTACCCGCCCATTGCTCATTAAGCTTACGACCCACACCAGCATTTACAGACCATTGGTCTTTACTATAATCAACTAAGTTAAAGCCATTTGGTTTACCTAATTGTGGTAATAATTGACCAGCAGCTTGAGAAACAATACCAAACTTATAAGGTTGAATAGAGAAGTCTTTCCAATTTACCCAACGGATATTTGCGAAGGCAACTGTATTTGCCATGATACCTGTCTGGAAATCTAAGTTAACAGACTGAGGCGTAGTGATTTTGGTTTTACCACTACCTCCAAGTGCTGCGAGTTTTTGCCCAATTGCTTGTTGTTGAGCTGGATCTGTAATATTCAAAGCATTGAATAATAGTGCAGGGTTGGCAGCAACTAGGTTAACAATTGGGATGTTTTCATTAATGTTAATGTCGTGATCGATTTCTGAACGATAAGTTACAGATGCTTTTAATGCAATTTCAGGAATCTGATATGCGACACCTGCTAACCAACCCACATCGCCAGTTTCTTTAATATCAGCATCATAGCCGTTGTAGAGACTATAAGCACTGCCACGTAATTTTACTTTACCTTTTACTGTTTGGTAGACAGCACCACCATAAAAATTCCAGTTTACTGTTGGTTGATAACCAAAAATTAAATTAAGGTTTTGAGTGTCTACTTCAACAGATGTGCCACCAGTTACCACATTACCTAAGCCTGCTTGCCCAAGCGTTGGACTTTTAGGTGAAGGCAATAATAGATTGTTCGGATTAGCAACGAAATTATTATTCCCCTTATACTCAGCATCAGCACCAAACGGTTGGTCATAAATCAGACCAAAAGAGAAGTTTTCAGTTGGCTGTAATTTTAGTGCTGCACTAGGGAAATAATAATCACCAGCCATATCACCTGTTTTATTACCATCAATATCTTTTCCTGAAACATCAGGATCTAGAACAGAAATACCCGCTTCAAAATAGTTACCCGGCTGTAAAAAAGCAGAAATAGATTGACCTGAACGGTCTAACGCAGCTGCAAAAACTCCAGTTGCAGGTAGCGTTGCTAAGATCATGGCAGTGCTAAGATGTTTTAATTTCATTTTTAATCTTTCCTTGAACTTCAAGATTCTTAAGTGTTAAGAAGCTATGATCTGACAACAAAAAAGTTATCTATCGTGATTGGCTATAACTTCATGTAACAAAAATACCATAATTAAAATAAGAGTAAATGTTCTAAATGAACTCGAGAGTATGAGCAGATCGTTGAAAGTGGATAAAAATAAATCTTAAAAAATTTATATACATATGTGTTTTTATTGGTAATATGATGATAAATATAAAATATTATTTTCAAATAATAATCATTTAATTTTGCAGTTTTGAAAAAAAAGTTTTTTATTTGGTCAAAGATTTTTTGTAAAAAATGAGATTTATTTCTTCATGATTTAAGTTTTTGGTGTTTTTTAAGCCAATTTTCAGAATTCAAATAATTTTATTGCGAAAGCCGTATTGTACGGGGACTGCCACACTTCAATTTATCTAGGGCTAAACAGCAAAGATGCATAAGCCAGATAAGACTAAAATAAAAAAAAGCATCTCATGACAAGATGCTTTTTTAAACCTACTGTCGGTATGGGGGTTATTTGATATTCGGATCACCCTGTTTCAAGAAGAAACGTAAGGCCAGCTTTTGTACCCAAGTCCCATAAGGTGGGTAGAACAGTTGGGTCGGGAAGAAACGATGACGGGCAAATACGGTTTTGGCATGTGAAAGTTCGCGGAAGCCTTCTTCACCGTGATAAGTCCCCATGCCTGAGTTGCCAATACCACCAAAAGGTGCATCATGATTGACCACATGCCAGCCCCAGTCATTGATGGTGACCCCACCTGAGTGAGTCTGCTTGAGAATATAATCTCGTTCACCGGCATCATGGCTAAAACAATATAAGGCCAGCGGTCTTTCGCCTGAACGAATATATTGAATGGCCTCATCTAAAGTATCGTAGGCAACAACAGGTAACACAGGACCAAACAATTCTTCTTTTAAAATCCGCATGTCTGCTGTGCAATTCAATACGATATGTACCGGCATACGGCGTGCATCTTTGTCACGATCATATTCACCGCAGGTAATCACCTGTGCACCTTTGGCTTGTGCATCATCCAGTATCTCTAATAAACGTTTGAGATGACGGTCATTTACAATCGATGTGTAGTTAGAGTTCGTGCTGATATTTGCACCATACATGCTGGTAAAGCTGGATTGGCATTCAGCAACGAAGTCATTCACCTTTTCTTTTGGCACTAATGCATAGTCAGGTGCAACACAGATCTGACCACAATTGGTCGCTTTACCATGTAATACCCGCTTTGCTGCATCGGCTAAAGGGTAATTACGACTGACCAGAGCCGGGGATTTACCCCCCAGTTCCAGTGTTACCGGGGTCAGGTTGTCTGCCGCTGCACGCATTACCACACGGCCAATCGCAGGTGAACCTGTAAATACGATATGGTTAAAAGGCAAAGAGGTGAATTGGGCTGGATCTAAAATTTCTTCACCAAACACCGCCACTTCATCTTCCCTAAACACTTCGGCCAGCATACGTTTAACCACGGCATTGGTTGCTGGTGTCACTTCAGGCAGTTTAATCATGACTCGATTGCCCGCAGCAATTGCTGCAATCAGGGGACCTAAAGCCAGATAAACCGGGAAGTTCCATGGCACAATCACGCCAACCACACCTTTGGGCTGATATTGCACACGAAGATGATTGGATAAAAACAGCAATTCAGTATGGCGTTTGCTGGGGCGCATCCAGCGTTTTAAGTGGCGAATCGCATGTTCTGCCTCGAGTACTGAACCGAGCAAGTCGAGTAATTTTGACTCATCAACTGAGCGTGAACTAAAGTCACTATTGATTGCAGTTGCAATCACATCTTGATAACGGATGATTTGTTTTTTTATTTGGACGAGCTTGCTGCGACGATCATCCAGCTCCGGATAAGGTTTGGCATCAAAAGCACGACGTTGTTGCTTAAAAACCGAATACATATGTTCAGTTGCCGAATCAGCCAAAGCGTGGGAAGTTGAAAGTGTCATTTGTTGCTCCTTTCATGCTTATTAGTAGAATAGACTTTATGATTGATGTGCTTTGTGGTCGATGTTAAATTGAGACAACAAAAAGTAATTTCGTGCCATTATGCATCATCACTCAAGGAAAGAGGTGAGAAAATGCGTAAATCAGCTGCTGGACACAATGTCATTGAAGGGCGCTATGATGATCCAGATACCGGCTCGGGAATTCCCTTACTTGGCTTAAGCAGTTTGCTTAATGAAATGCAGCAGCAAGGATATCCAATACCCGTTGTGCTGGAAGGAACGGGGATTGCAGTTGAAGCCTTAACCAGCGCCACCTCCAATGTCTCTCAATATCAGAAGTTAAAACTTTTTCAGAATATCCAGCGCCTGTCTAAAGACCCTCTGATCGGAATACGTGCCGGACAAAAGCAACGCTTATCTGATTTTGGGGTATATGGCTATGCCTTATATGCATCGCGCAATCTGCAACAGGCCGCTGAGTTAGGGATGCGCCATATCAAGCTTGCAGGCCCCGTTCTCAAAAAAACCTTTTATATTCAAAATAACACGGCCATTTTCGAAGGTCATGAAATTATCGCGTTGGGTAAGCTGTTACCCTTGGTATGCGAGTTCTGGTTCAGTTCCATTCAAACCCTGATTGAATGTGTATTGGAAGCACCGTTTCAAGCGCAAAAACTGTTGCTGCCTTATCCTGCGCCGGCCTATGCCGAAGAATATCAAAAAGCCTTCCGTTGTCCGGTGGAGTTTGATGCTGATGTGATGCAGTGGCATTTTGCACTTGAGTGGCTAGATCAACCCTGTCCCAATGCCAATCCGATTACGGCGGACATGTGCCAATCCTTTTGTGCGCGTATGCTGGGTACAGCGGACGAGCAACAAGAGCCGGAATTGGTACGTACCATTCGCCTGTTACTATTGGATTCGGTCGGGGGCTTTCCGACCGCGCAAGCAATCGCGGATCAACTGCATTTATCCAAAAGGACCTTATACCGTCGTCTGGCAGATCTCGAGATGAGCTATCAGGAGATTTTAGATAGCACCAGAAGACGACTGGCAGATGAATATTTAGCCACCAGTTTAAGTGTGGATGAAATTGCGGAACGATTGGGATTTTCAGATACCTCGAATTTCAGGAAAGCATACCGGAACTGGGTGGGTATTTCACCAAATGAATATAGAGCGCATAAAAACAAGATAATTGAATAAGAAAAATAGGTTTTATTCTCAAAATATGAATTTACTCTTTTATTTTCTGATATAAATTAGAAAGTATATTGTTATAATTTTCCAGCCCTTTTAAATAAGCAGATAGCCGCTTGTATTTTAGCCAAGTGTGTTGCCGGATAATTAAATGATATTTATTTTAATTATCATTCAATAAAATGTGTTAAATTTTAATCAAAAATTGCACCATAATGTGTCATTATTTTAATCAATATAGGTCATTTAAAAAGCTTATTTTGATTGTTCGGTATATAATAATATTTTAAAAATCATAAATTTGATAATAATGAACCCGCTTTAATTTTTAAAACATTTTTCATGTGAATGGGTGGGGTGTACATATAATAAAATTAAATGAATTGCTTAAAGTTAAATCGCATAGAATCGGTCCTTAATTCGGGTAAGGTGTTTACCCATAAAAAAAACTTATCAGGCTAAGGATTGCTTTAAATGCTGACTTTTTTAGGTATCAGCATGATCATGTGTTTCATGTATTTGATCATGTCAAAACGTCTCAGTGCATTGGTTGCATTAATCTTAATTCCTTTTATCTTCGCTATTATTGCCTGGGGCTTAGGTTTCTATTTTGAAAGTCTGAGCCATATTCAGTTGGCTGAGCTTGGAAATACCATGCTAGATGGTATTAAGAAGCTTGCTCCAACAGGCGTAATGCTACTTTTCGCTATTTTATATTTTGCTTTAATGATCGACTCGGGCCTATTCGACCCGTCCGTCAGATGGATTTTGAAGAAAGTGAAGGGTGATCCCTTAAAAATCACTTTAGGAACGGTTTTTTTGACCCTGCTGGTATCGTTAGATGGTGACGGTTCAACCACCTATATGATCTGTGTGGCAGCCATGATGCCATTATATAAACGGGTGGGGATGAATCCGCTGATCATGACCTGCTTGATGTTGCTGTGTAGTGGTGTGATGAACCTTACGCCGTGGGGCGGACCAACTGCACGTGCAGCCAGTGCGCTTCAGGTCGATGCCAGTGATGTTTTTATCCCGATGATTCCATCTATGGTGATTGCAGCAGCCTGGTTATTCTTCCTTGCTTATCTCTATGGCAAATATGAGCGTAAACGTCTCGGCGTGATTGAGCTGGTGGATATTAGCCATGCGGATAATATTTCCATTTCCAAAGATCCGGAAGCACAACGTCCGCACTTACGCTGGTTTAACGGTATTCTTACCCTGGTACTCATGGCTTCTTTGGTAAAAGGGATTTTACCGATGTCGATCCTGTTTATGCTGGGCTTCTGTATTGCATTGGTGGTGAACTACCCATGCGTCAATATGCAGAAAAAACGGATTGCGATGCATGCAGATAGTGTATTGGCCGTGGTCGGTGTGATCTTTGCTGCAGGTGTATTCACCGGTATTTTATCGGGCACGGGCATGGTTGAAGCGATGTCGAAAGGCTTCGTTGCTGTGATTCCGCCAAGCTTAGGACCTTATCTGGCACCGATCACTGGGGTTTTGAGCATGCCTCTAACCTTCTTTATGTCGAATGATGCTTTCTATTTTGGTGTGTTACCGATTTTAGCTGAAGCAGCATCACATTATGGAATTAGCCCGGTTGAAGTAGCACGTGCCTCGATTATTGGACAGCCGATTCATTTATTATCTCCACTGGTACCTTCGACCTATTTATTATGTGGTTTAGCCTCTGTTGAATTGGCCGATCATCAAAAATTTACCTTGAAATGGGCATTTATTACCTGTTGCGTACTTATGGGTAGTGCTTTGATATTTGGTGTTTTTCCATTTTATAATCTGTAATTCTGATTATTCATGTGCTTTTATGTCGAAAATATAAAAGCACATCATTTGATTTGAATCCCTGTTTATTTATTTTTTGCTTGGAATAGAGCGAAATAGATTTGTTTTAATTTTTTTTTGAGATGGTTAGGAAGATAACAATGAAGATGAGAATTTTATTCGTCACAATGATGAGTATTGCAGCAAGTTCTGCATTTGCAGCGCCAAAATTATACGGCGAAATTGATGCCAGTCTGGATTATTTACCTGAAATGAATGCCCATTCATCCAACCGAGATGTATGGAAAGTGAACAGTAATAGTTCATTTGTCGGGATTAAAGGTGAAGAAAAATTAACCGAGCATTTAAGTGCTGTTTATTTGGCTGAATGGGCATTTTATGCCGATGGTGATAAAACCGACTGGTCGCAACGTAATCGTTTTATCGGTTTAAAAGATGACCGTTTAGGTACACTTAAAGTAGGTAAACATAATACCCCATTAAAAGATTTATCCAGCCCAGTTGATAGTTTTAATAACTATATCAGTAATAAAGCCGATATCACGGGAATTATGACCGGCGAAAACCGGGTCAATAATGTCGTGGTGTATGACTCTCCTGAGATTGCATTATATGAAGGTAATCTGGAAGCGAGTGTATTGCTGGCAACAGGCGAGAGCAAAGGGATTGAGGATGACGGGCATGGTGGTGTCAATGTCGCTGGACGTGGTTTGGGCGATGCCTGGTCTGCCTCGTTGAGCTATAACCATCCGATGTTCTTGGTTGGTGTTGGTTATGACAAGGCAATTCCAAGTGATTTCTTGGGACATGGCCTGTTAAATAGCAAAGACACCGAAACTAAAGTTGATGAAGTATTTGCCGCAGCTGATACGGTACGTGTGATTGGACGTTTGACGCCAATTGAAGGACTGGCATTAAAAACCTTATATCAAACCTCTAAAGTGAATTTAAAAAAGGGATATGATGAGGCCGCAGTTGATATCGATGATGCACAAGGCTGGTTAATCGGTGCTGAGTACAAGTTTCCTAATCAGTCAAAATGGGCAGTCAAGGCGCAATATAGCCAGAACTCTACCAGCTTTAAAAATGGCGCAGCTGACTTCGATGTCAAGCAACTGCTTATTGGAACAGATTATGCCTTTAATAAACAAGTGAAAGTCTATGGTTATGGCGGTTATTCAACTTTTGAGCAGGCCAATGCTAAAGATAAGCAACCTGTAGTCGGTAGTGGTTTAGAATTTAAATTCTAACAAAATCAAAAATTAAGCTGAATAAATAGAGGTGATTGACTCTATTTATTCAGTAAGCTGGATTGTTGTTCCGAATGAAGCGGTTGTGTAGCCGCGTTTGCAAATCAGTGCAGAATAACCCATAAAAATTCATAATTTTTACATTTTAGTCCTGTATGGTAGGGCTATAAATCTGTCATGGATAGTATGGATAACAACGTAAAATGATTTTTAAAGATACAAATATTGCTTTGTTTAACAGTATCAATACGTTTGCCAAGGATTCTCCTGTTTTAGACAAGATCGTAATTTTTTTAGCTGAAGATTTAAATACGGTTTTTATTAGTTTTCTGGTGTTGTTATTGGTGCTTCAGTGGAAAACCTATGGTCTTCTGTTCGCAAAAACCTTGTTGATTGTGCTGTTTTCACTGGTGATAAGTGATGTGATCGAATTCTTTTATCATCATCCTCGACCATTCCAGCTGCATTTGGGCGATAAATTAATTGGGCATGGTGCCTCATCTTCTTTTCCGAGCCAACATACTTTAACCATTGTGATTATTGCCTTCTCTTATTTGCTGGCGGGTTTTAAAAAGATTGGTATCGTCGGTTTGGTGCTGAGTCTGGTGGTGGGCGCATCCCGAGTTTTTGTAGGTGTACATTTTCCTTTCGATATCGTCGGTTCTTTTATTATCGGATTTATGTTGGTTGTTGCCACCAATTATGCTGTAAAAGAAATGACGTTAAGAATCAGACGAATCCGCCCAATCCGTGTGATCGACTAGTTTTGAGATATACCTAAAGAAAAACGGAGCAGAGGCTCCGTTTTTTATGACTTATTTGGCTGGCTGGATATCCAGTTCAAAGGTCCATGTGGTGGCACTTGAGGCGTTGCTAGGGTCTGCATATTTGACATCTGTGAGATGTAGGCGAGCGTAGCTGTTGCCTTTATTTCCTCGAATGATTGTTGCACCCTCAGGATTCGCTTTTAGCATATGGGCTGCTTGTAGACCATCTGCCTGTGCTGCACTTAAGGTTGGATAATAGTTATACCAGCCATAAGTGAGTTTTTGAGGGTATGTTCCCTTAAAGGTTGGATTCAAAATGGAGGTAATACTGTTAGAACCCCATTTGATATTGGTTGTAGAAGCAGCTGCTTTTAAATCAGCTTCTGTAGAGACATACGCATTACTATCTTTAAACTTATCAATGATTGGTTTACCGTCGGCAGAATAGAATCCTGCTGGTTGTGAGGCCACCATACTGCCTATACCTTGATTAAGTTGAACATTGTAGCGATTAAATGCGAGTTGCCATTGTCCTGTTGCATTTTTACTGGTGGTACCTGTAATCAGATCAACATAGTTCCAGCCTTGAGTCGCATCAATCGTTAGGATTTTTACGTCATGAGGAAGTTGTGTATTGATATAACGAATTGAAATATAACCTGAGGTGGTGCCTTGATAATAATTATAAATTTGCACTGCAAACACAGGTTTCTCATAGCTTCCAATTGCTGTTGCAGCGCTTGAATCGGTGGTGATCAAGAAAGTTTTAAAGTTTGGTGACATACGGTGATCACCAAACAGATCATATTCAAAGAAGCTGTTGCTGCCCGATGAGGTGTCCATGAATGCATTGCTATACGCATCTACACTCCATGCCTGAGCTGGTAAACTGCCGCCTTGTGTTGCATCCAGTTCTTTGGATAGGTTTGTCCATGTTGCATCAAATGGTGAATAAAGAGCACCGCCATTGCCTGAACCGCTTACACCACTGTTGGTAAATACGAGTGGGGTACGTGTGCCCATTGCAAATTTGAGATCCCAGTCGGTTGTGGTACATGAAATTTCCGCTTGCGTGTCGATATCATAACAATAAGCGTTATTTGCAGTGGGCGTAATGCTCCATTGTTTGCCTTTTACTGTAAATAGATCGATATTGGTCACAGGCGGATTGCTGGTTCCACTGTTATCTGATGATCCACCTCCACCGCCACAAGCGATCAGAAGGGTACTTAAGGTACTTAAAGCAAATAACTTGGCGAAATTAAGATGAGACATTGGTATTGATCCTATAAAGATTATTTCAGTTTGCTGTTCCAGTTAAAGCGAAGCCCCATGTAGGTATATCGACCGGCAATCGGGCGATAATCTACTGCGCTAGAAAAATTACGTTGTTCATTGAAAAGATTGTCGATACCGGCAAAAGCACTGATGTAGCGGTTGATGCGATAATCCACTTGCGAGTCGAATGTCACCCAGCTTGGCGACTGTTGCTGATTGGCACTATCGCCGTATTCATTGCTTTGGTAACGGCCGCGTAGGGTCAAATCAAGCTGATCATTCAAGGCATAATCTGCGCCTAAACGTGCAATATGTTTGGGGCGTCGTGTTAAGAGGGTATTGCTGGTTTTATCTTTTGCTTCGGTATAGGTATACGCACCATTCACCGAGAAATAAGGTGTCAGCTTCCATTTGGCAGATGTTTCAATCCCTTTGGTCTCCGCCTTGGCAACGTTGCTGTAGCTGTATTGAGTGATGCCATTGACCGTCGTGGCATGATCAAAATCGGTTTGGATCAGGTCCTGAATATCATTCCAGAACAGGTTGATATCCGCATTCCAGCGATCATTTTGAACCAGACTTAGTCCAAGTTGATAACTGTCCGATGACTCTGGTTTTAAGCTGGGATTGCCAATGACGATATAGCCTAAGTGACTATGATCAAAAGAATAAAAACGTTCTTTTAAGTTAGGTACGCGATAGCCTTGACCATAACTCAGGCGTAGATCGGCAAGCAGATCATTCTGGTCGTAAAAACGATATTTGCCACTGAGTTTAAAAGCATTGTGATCGCCAAAATCATCATCATTCTGGAAACGCCAGCCGATGACTGCATCAAGGTTTTGTATGAGATTAAAGTCGTTTTGAACATAAAATTCATGACGATCCCGCTTTACCGAACCACCTTGCATCTCAAATTTACCGTTATTGCTTTGCTCTAACTTTTCTTCATGCCAGTCATAGCCCAATTGCCAGTTTTGCTTATTCCATTTGGGTAACGTCAGTTGCGAGCTGAAATGATTATTTTCCTGATTCGAGTGTCTTAAAGCAGAAAGGTATCCATCTAAAGTTTGGGTCGAGGTTGAATCATAGGTTTCATGGACAGCTTTTAAATCGATTTTGCTATTTTTAATGAAATTAAACTGTGAACCCGCACTGAAACGTTGGCGTTCAATATCTTCAAGTTTGTATTGTTTTAAATAAAATGGCGGAACGAAATTTAGACTTCGCTGGTGATCTTTTTCTTTATATTCATTGAAATCTGCCCATAGCATAAATTGGTCTGAAGGCTGCCATGCACCATAAAATGCATACTGCTGACGCTTTTGCTCATCACCTTGTTGAGGATAATCGTTCGGATTAACGGCAAAGCCATCGCTACTAAACTGGTCTGCGATGATGCGACCTTTTAAAGTGGCATTTGCCGCTTCAATACTGACTTTCTGATGGTGATTATTGATCGATGTATTTTTACCATCTGCATTTTGTTTACCATAAGAGCCAATATCAACTTGCCCTGAAATGGCAACACCGTCTTGCACTTTTTTAGTGATGATATTGATCACACCACCCATTGCAGATGAGCCATATTGGGCCGAAGCTGCACCTTTAATAACTTCAATATGCTCAATACCACCAATTAAATATTGTTCTAAATCAACAGTAGAACTGGTACTGGCAGCAAGTGGCAGACCATCAATCAGTATCAGCACCTGATCGCTACTCAGACCTTGTAATGAAATTTCATAACCTGATTTGCCATGAATTTCTCTTAACAAGATGCCTGGAATATTTTCCAAAGCATCTTTTAAGGTAATAGCATTGGTTCTTTTTAATTCTTCTTCATCAATAATTTCAGTTCGAATCGGACTATCAATTAATTTTTTTTCTGAACGTGTGCCGGTTACCACAATGGTATCGAGAACATGCAGAGGTGTTTTAGTAACTACATAAGTTGATTGTTCGGCTGCATACACAGAAGGAGAAATCAAACCTGCTGCTAAAAGAGAAGCAAATAAAATATTAGGTTTAGAACAAAATTGAGGAGAGAGTATATTCACAATAGTTAATCGCAATGAAAATTATTCCATAAATTAAATGATAATCATTCTCACAATAATTTACAATGCTTTACAGGTTTATTTCAAAAAGATACAAGCGACTGAACTAGGGGACGTTGCTTTATTTAATTGATTCAGTAATTTAGCGTCGAGTTGAGATTTTTATATGAAGCTTAAGTTGTCTTATGTTTTTGTAACTGCACTGATGATGGGGATCAGTAGTGTGAATGCTGCACAACAGCCAGTAAAATTGGCGGATGCTTTACAACAGCAATCTTTGCATGAAAATCTGACACAAGAACAAGCGCGTCAGGCCATCCTGAAAATGGCAGGAGAATACAAAGTTGATTTCCGCTTTGAAGAGCTTTATTCACTCAAACCAGACTATAAAGTTAAAAAAGATGACCTATCCAGTGGTTATGAAACTGTTGTGGTTTTAGAAAATACGCCAAATAAAGTGTCGTTACAGCATATTTTGGTTGCAGAGGGGCACGTGGTGAAGCACTGGCGTCAGGACTGGGAATATGAACCGACCAAGATGTGGAGTTATATTGGGGATTATCGCTGGAAAAGTATTGATTTAAAGCCAGAACAGAGCAAAGGCAAATGGCTGCAAACGGTATGGCAAGTTGATGATTCTCCTCGTTATGCAGGCTTGGGTACGTGGACCAAAGATAATGGTGCAGTGGAGTGGGTATCGAATGAAACCTACCGCCCGTTACCACGCCGTGAGCATACCACGCGTAATGATTATGACGTGATTATTGGGATCAACCGCCATGCACTTACTGCAACGGGGTGGGTGCATGAGCAAGACAATATTAAATTTGATACCAAGACCAATACGGCACTTGCCCGTGAGCTGGGAGTTAACCAATACAATAAAGTTGAAGGCTATGATTTCAAGGCTGCTTATGATTACTGGAAGAAGAATGCAGCTTACTGGAGCGCAGTCAGAGATACATGGGCGAATGCATTTAACCAGAATCAAATCGTGGCATTAAAATTTGCAGGAAAAAATGAGAAATCTCATTTTAGTTATTTTAATGATCAGGCAAAGTCAGTCGCAGGAAAAACCATCAAAGTAGAACAATTGCAAACCCAGGCGAAAACCTTACTTAACCAGCAGCTTGTGGAAGGCAAGCTTCATTAAAAGGGCTATGCGCTCAGCGGGACTCGAACCCACGTCGGTCGCTTAGGAGGCAACTGCTCTATCCAGTTAAGCTATAAGCGCATAATTTGATGATTATAAACAAAAAAGTGACTGCAAACGCAATCACTTTTTGAGGAAACCGATCAACTGTTAGTTTTCAGTATTACGATTTAAAAACTTATAGAAAATAAACATCAATACAATCCAGATTGGAATCATCAGCACTGATTCTTTAAAGCCTTGCTGCCACATGATATACAGCACAACACCAATAAATGCCAATACCAGATAGTTACTGAATGGAGACCATAACGCAGGATATGAGGTTTTGATTTGTGCTGCTTTGATATGACGACGATATTTCAAATGGGTCAAGCTGATCATGGCCCAGTTTAAAACCAGCGCACCAACAACAACATACATCAAATGACCTAAGGCATCTTCAGGTACAAAGTAGTTAAGTAACACACAGCCAAAGATCAGGAACGCAGAGAGCAGTACTGCTGGAACAGGCACACCTTGCTTATTGGTTTTGGTAAAGATTTTCGGTGCATTGCCTTGTTGGGCTAAACCAAAGACCATACGGCTATTGGCATACATCCCGCTGTTATACACCGACAATGCCGCTGTCAGGATAATAAAGTTCAGTAAATGTGCTGCCCAACCGATTCCCATCTGACTGAAAATCATTACGAACGGACTCTTATCCAAACCGCCAAGATCGAGCTGGTTCCAAGGTACAAGCGACAACAGGATCGCCAGTGAACCGACATAGAACACCAGAATACGAATCACCACCTGGTTAATTGCTTTCGGAATCGTGGTCTTTGGATCTTTGGCTTCTGCTGCGGCCATACCAATCAGTTCAATTCCGCCAAAGGCAAACATCAAGAATGCCAACATGTAGAACAGACCATCGAAGCCATGCGGGAAAAAGCCGCCCTGTGACCAAAGGTTGCTAAATGAAGCTGTTGAGTTTGCATCGGCAGTGAAAAGAAGGAACAGACCAAACAGGATCATGGCCACGACCGCTGTTACCTTGATGATCGCTAACCAGAACTCTGATTCACCATAGAATTTAACATTGGTCAGGTTGACTGCGGTAATCACCACAAAGAAAAACAAGACCGACTGCCAGGCGGGGATTTGCGGCCACCAGTAATTAATATATTTACCTACGGCGGTGAGCTCAGTCATTGCCACAAGGATGTAGAGCACCCAATAGTTCCAGCCCGTAATAAAACCTGGAAATTTACCCCAATACTTATAAGCAAAATGGCTAAATGAACCTGCAACAGGTTCTTCAACAATCATTTCACCTAAATGACGCATGATCAGAAAAACAATCAAGCCGCCAATTGCATACCCCAAAATAATAGATGGTCCAGCAGACTGGATAATTTGCGCAGAACCTAAAAATAAGCCCGTACCAATTGCTCCACCCATCGCGATGAGTTGGATGTGGCGGTTTTTTAGTCCACGCTGAAGTTGAGAAGAATCGTTGTTCAAAGGACTGAGCTCGACGAGGAATTAACTGGATTATTCTAATAGATTGATTGATTTTCGCCTAGTAAAAGTACAGCATTGCCATGACTGCAAAGTTGTTTTTAAAAATTATTTAAAATTATATATTTAGATTAATATTAATGTGAAATTTGCTTCATATTTATACAGTAAAATCCGATTCTTGTTTTTCCCGACGGATGGATTCGCATTTTTGCCATTGTGTAAGCAATGAAAAATACTCAATATAATGCACAGATTTTATCCATGAAAATATAATCAGGCACCATTGGTCGTATGGTATTTATAACGGCTGTGCAGTAATTTGAGATGCAAAATACCGCTGCACCAAGAATATGATAAAAGGAAGAATGGACATGAGCTCAGTACCGCAAATTAAAGTCGCTGCAACCTATATGCGCGGTGGCACAAGTAAAGGGGTATTTTTCAAACTGGATGATTTACCCGAGGCGGCACAGGTAGCAGGCAAGGCACGTGATCAACTTCTTTTACGCGTGATTGGCAGTCCGGACCCTTATGGCAAGCAGATTGACGGGATGGGTGGCGCAACCTCCAGTACCAGTAAAACCGTGATTCTGGCAAAAAGTTCAGAGCCAGACCATGATGTGGATTATCTATTTGGACAAGTCTCCATTGATCAGCCATTTGTGGACTGGAGTGGCAACTGTGGCAACCTCACCGCTGCTGTGGGTTCATTTGCGATTTCTAATGGTTTGGTCGATGCCGATCGTATTCCTGAAAATGGCATCTGTACGGTACGCATCTGGCAGAAGAATATCCAGAAAACCATTATTGCACATGTCCCTGTGAGCAATGGCGAAGTACAGGAAACCGGTGATTTTGAACTGGACGGGGTAACGTTCCCGGCAGCAGAAGTTCAGATTGAATTTCTGGATCCTGCAGATGATGGTGAAGAAGGCGGCGATATGTTCCCGACAGGAAATGTTGTGGATCAATTGACTGTCCCTGAGGTGGGTACCTTTGACGCAACATTTATTAATGCAGGCATTCCAACCATTTTTCTGAATGCCGAAGATATCGGTTATCAAGGTACAGAATTACAAGATCATATTAATGGTGATGCGGCTGCTTTAGCGCGTTTTGAAAAAATCCGTGCCTATGGCGCGGTGCACATGGGGCTGATTAAAGACATTTCAGAAGCAGCTGCACGCCAGCATACCCCTAAAATTGCATTTGTATCAAAACCAAAATCGTACACGTCTTCAAGTGGTAAAGCGGTTGAAGCGACTGATGTCGATTTACTGGTTCGTGCCTTGTCGATGGGCAAGTTACATCATGCCATGATGGGAACTGCCGCGGTGGCAATTGGTACAGCTGCCGCCATTCCGGGTACGCTGGTGAATTTGGCAGCTGGGGGCGGTGAACGTGAAGCCGTTCGTTTTGGTCATCCTTCCGGCACCTTACGTGTGGGCGCTCAAGCCGAACTGATTGATGGCAAATGGGCGGTGAAAAAAGCCATTATGAGCCGTAGTGCGCGTGTATTGATGGAAGGCTGGGTGCGTGTACCTGGGGATGCGTTCTAGGTATTACTTGGAATGATGCGATAAAGCCTTCATTTGAAGGCTTTATTATTTGGAATCGATTAAAACTACAAATGCAATTTCTTCAGATAAATAGTGTTATGATGTCGCCATTCTGGCAAGTCTTGTCATTTTCCTTCCATTAAGATTTCCCGAGGCAATTGTGTCATCTATTTCTCAAGTTAATGCGGATGTTTTAAAACAAGCTCAACAACGTATTCAACAGGATTTATTGACAGCATTGGCTGCATTTTCGATTCCAGAACCTTTAAAAGCAGCTGTTCATCATGCCGTCATGCTTGGTGGAAAGCGTGTTCGTCCAGCACTCTGTTATGCCGCAGCGTCTTTGCAACCGAATCATAATTTTGCAGCGGCCCGCCGTGCAGCAGTGGCGGTTGAACTGATCCATTGTTATTCATTGGCGCATGATGATTTACCATGTATGGACAATGATTTACTGCGCCGTGGACAGCCGACTTGTCATGTCGCCTTTGGTGAAGATACGGCACTGTTGGCAGGTGATATTTTGCAGTCGATGGCCTTTGAAATCCTGGGTAGTCGTTTGTTTGATGAACAGGGCCGGGGAACTGAAGCCGCGATTGTGTTGAAGCAGGTACAGATATTGGCGACCGCGAGTTCAAAAATGGTCTGTGGTCAGGTCCTGGATTTGCAGGCAGAAGGGGCCGGTAAGCAAGTTAATCAGGCCGAATTGGAAAATATTCACCGCAATAAAACCGGTGCCTTGATTCAGGCCGCGATTATGATGGGTGCTGTAACCATCTTTGCGGGCACGGATCAGGCGATTCCTAAATTACGTCAATTTGGTCAAACTATTGGGCTGGCGTTTCAGGTACAAGATGACATTCTGGATATTACCGCCAGCACAGAAACCTTGGGCAAAACTGCAGGTAAAGATGAGCAAACGCAGAAGTCGACCTATCCTGCCTTAATGGGGCTAGAACAGGCACAAGCCTATGCGCAAAGCCTGCATGATCAGGCCTTTGACGCTTTAGCGTATTTTGGTGACGATGCCAAAGAGCTCGTTGACATTTCAAAGTTTTTGCTAGCGCGTAAAAGTTGATATTCATTTCTTAAAATATGTATTCTGATTAATTATTTAAAGTAATGAGATAGCTTTAATTATCGAAATTTAATCTAGGTTACATATATTTATGTACATGGTAAATGTTCAAATTATTCGGTTCGTAGACTCATCTTTTCCTGGATGGGTTGAGTGTCTATTAACCGATACTTCGAATCGACAATGGTTTTTTATAGATAAAGTTCCTGTTTTTACGGAAATGAAGTTGCATGAAACGAGTAGCTATCCACAGCATGGGCAGATTGCTTGTGAAATAATTCACTTATGGACTGAACAAGATGGGCAGAAACGTTGCATTATAACGACTGAACAACCTTGGGGAATTTCGGCAAAGGATGGTGAAGTAGAGTTCGAAGTGTTTTATGATCAAATAAAATGAAAAAACAGAGTCAAATAATAAAATTCATTTTAATAATAACAGGATATATTGTCATGAATCAGAACCAACTCGAACAATGCGCGTTGCGCTATGCGCAAAACCTGCCTTTTGCAATCCAGTCGCAACCTTTTGGTCCCGAATTTGAGGTATTCAAAGTCTTTGACAAAATGTTTATGTATATCGGTTTTAATGCCGGAACATTGCTTGTCACAGTGAAATGTAAACCAGAGAAAAGTCTGGAATATCAGGAACTCTATTCTGCGATTTCAGCGGGGTATCACATGAATAAGAAACACTGGATTTCGATTGCCTGTAGTCCAGAGCTTAGCCCTGATCTGGTACAGGATCTCATTCAGGATTCCTATGATCTCATCATAGCGAAGCTACCACTTAAAACCCGAAAACTGATCGGGAGTGTTTAAATAAAAAAAAGCAGCGTTTACGCTGCTTTTTTATTGGATAGATGGCTTAATGTTTGCCCATGATGCCACGAATGGCATTGAGTACATCGGCAGGCAGAACCACGGTTTTGGCATTGCCAGATTTAGATAAATCCTGCATTGCTTTCACGTATTGTTCACCGAGTAGATACGCCACAGGAATCTCCTTATCACCTACCGCACTGGTCACCATTTCAATGGCACGTTGTGAAGATTCTGCTAGCACAACCTGTGCTTCTGCATCACGACGAGATGCTTCCAGACGACCATCCGCCTCCAGAATTGCAGCCTGTTTTTCACCATCCGCTTTGGTCACAGTGGCACGACGCTGACGTTCAGCGGCTGCTTGCGCTTCCATCGCCGCCTGCATGGTATGTGATGGTTGAATATCCTGAATTTCCACGGTTTTCAGGGTAATACCCCAATCTGAAATATCATCAGAAATGGCAGCTTTAAGTTTTGCCTTAATATGATCACGCGAAGAAAGCGCATCGTCCAGATCCATTTCACCCACGATCGAACGTAGTGACGTCTGCACCAGATTTTGAATAGCCCATGTATAGTTCTCAATCCCGTACACCGCTTTTTCTGGTGTGGTCAGGTTGATATACGCTACGGCATTCATGACCAACACCGCATTGTCGCGGGTAATCACTTCTTGTGAAGGAATATCCAGAACAATATCTTTGGTGGTAATTTTATATGCCACTTCATCCACATAAGGAATCACGAAGTTTAGACCTGGACTCAACGTGGTATGGTATTTACCTAAACGTTGCACAATCCATTTATAACCTTGGGGAACAATACGCACCCCTTTAAAAATAGTTACACCGATAAAAGCTAAAAAAGCTAAAACAACAATCGTACCGACAGACATTAGAAACCCTCTTTGTGTTTATGACGTATGAGGTTGAACGACTAAATCATTACCCAAAATATCAACCACGCGAACGCGATCACCGACCTGTACCGGAGTTGTACAACGGCAATGCCATTCATCAGAACCTAAAACAGGGATCGGAAAGCGTACAATAATTTGTCCATGTTCAAGTCCGGTCTGGATCACCATACCGACTTGACCAATGGTTGCTTCGCGAGGGAGACCCGCTTGGGTTTTATCAATCGACAGCGGTTTGATAAATTTGAACCAGAGAATCGTACATAAAATAGATAAAATACCCCAAGTAATTACTTGGGTGGTAAAACCCATCATCGGGAAAAGCCACAGTAAAATACACACCATGACTGCTGCTATGCCAAACCACAATGCAGCAAAAGCAGGCAAAATCAATTCTGAAAGAATCAGTAAAATCCCTAATACAAACCAGTGCCAAGGTTCAACTACAAATTCCATAGATTTGCTCGCATAACTAAACGGAGTAGAGGTGAAAAAATATTCACCTTAGCACTGTAGCAGATGATTATCTTTATGAATATGAAAAGATTGTTTTTTTAGGCATTGTGGCTGTTGAGGACTAAAAAACTGGGGATAATGCACATTTGAGTAGTCTCAACAGCCTTTGAGGAGGAGTTTTAGAATTTTGGTCGTGGTGCCGGTTTTAACGCTGCAGGAGATTTCTTAAATGCGCTAATTGCACTTTGAATCGCCGTAATCTTGGCCTGAGCTGCTTTTTCACCTTCTAAAATGGCTTGATTACTCGATTTAAGATCCAGTACGCCTAGATGACCCACTTTAGGTTGAATCACGATGGTTGCCTGATTCAGTTCTTCATTAATGCTTTGTTGACCCATGATATTAATGGTCTGGTCTAACAAGCCCCACATGCTGAGCGGCTTACCACCGACAGGTCGTGCAGAAATATCCACCGCAATCACGATATCGGCCCCCATATCCTTCGCGGTTTTCACCGGAATTGGACTGACCAAGCCACCATCCACATATTTGGTCTTGCCGATGACCGCAGGGACAAACACATTGGGAATACTGCACGATGCACGTACCGCCTGACCGGCATTGCCTTTAATAAATTCGGCTTTTTTGCCACTGTCTAAACGGGTGGCGACTGCAGCAAAACGAATCGGGAATTGCTCAATTGGCTTATTGCCGACTTGGCTATTCACATAGTTCTGGAGTTTCTGACCGAGAATAATACCTTGGCTATTAATGGTCAGATCACGTAAATCCGACTCTTGCAGTTTCAGGGCAAGGTTTTGCATTTGATAAGGTGTTTGACCGCTGGCATAAATACTGCCGACAAAGCTACCGGCACTGGTGCCTGTCACGATTTTCGGTTTGATGCCATGCGATTCTAAGACTTTAATCACACCAATATGGGCAAAGCCTTTGGCACCGCCACCGCCTAATGCCAGTGCAACCACAGGCTCACGTGCCTGAATTGCGGTGGTGGGTGGAGTTTTCTTTGTGATCTGATCACAGCCAAATAAAGCAAGACCAAAAACAGCCAAGCAGGACAGACGAGCAATGTTCATAACAAATGCAGATAAAATGTACAAGAAGATGGGCACATCAGAGCAGATTTGCCCTTCATTTTCTAGTTTTTTTTCACAAGTTTTTGTAAGGGTTCAGCCAGCCAATCCGGATTTTTCGGCGAGAAATGGCCGACATAACGTTGCATGATCTGTTCAAGGTCTTGCTGGTAATGCCCAGTCGGGGTAAATGCCCCTAAACAGTAAATGGTTTTATGGTCATAATCAAAGGCAAACATCACAATCGGAATGCCGGCTGCATGGGCAATGTGATAAAAACCACTTTTCATTTTTTCGGCTTTTTTACGTGTGCCTTCGGGCGCCATACCGACCCAGATTTTATCGTGCTGTTGAATGGTGGCGACCACTTGTTCAGTCAGACCATGGGCGCTATCGCGACGAACCGGAATCAGTCCGGCCCAGTTTAATAGCGGCTGGAAAGGCGGCTTGAATAAGGTATCTTTACCCAGCACGGTCACTTTTAAGCCCAATCCGCCAATTGCCAGAAAGCCATACCAGCCATCGATATTGGAGGTATGTGGAGAAATGATGGCGACAGCTTTAGGCAGGTTGGGAATTTCTCCGACGACTGTCCAGCCTTGGGCAAGAAAGAGCTTTTTACACAATGCACGGCTATAAGCTGTGCCACGTTGTGGAACCAGGGGCGGTAAATCTGGAAAATGTTGTGGCATACATGAATATAAATAATGACAACTTTATTCATGTTAAACGCTGATGACAGCGACTGCATTGGCAAAAAATAAGATTTTATTGCCAGAAGAATGAAAGGATTGGATACTGATGCTCCCTTATTACCCCAGCGCTGGAAACTGAAAATGCCGAATCTTCGTCAGGTTTACATTTTATTGTTTTCTTTGTATTGGGCGCAGGGTTTGCCTGTAGGGTTTATGACTCATGCCTTGCCCGTGATTCTGAGGGCACAAGGCGTATCTCTGGCCCATATTGGTGGCTTTGGCTTATTGATGCTGCCGTGGTCGATCAAGGTGTTTTGGGCGGCCTATGTTGATCGTCTGGCCTTATCATCCCGATTAGGCCATTACCGTAGCTGGATTATTCCCACACAATTATCCAGTGTTATTATTCTGATTATCCTCTCGTTTTTCCCGATTCAGGCGCTGGATCAACCCGGCTATCTGCTGGTTTTCTTCGTCTTGCTGTTTTTGATGAATTTAACCGGTGCCACGCAGGATATTGCAACCGATGGTCTGGCAGTCAACTTACTCAAAACAGATCAACAGCACTGGGGTAATACCTTTCAGGTGATTGGATCACGCCTTGGGTTTATCGTGGGGGGCGGGGCAGTGCTCTGGTGTCTGGACTGGTTACACTGGCAAGCCACCTTTTTGGCGTTGGCTTTATTGGTATTTCTTAATACTTTACCCGTATTGTTATACCGTGAACCTATGCATGCAAACTCAACGACAAGAACGCAGACATCTTCTGTGCCCTTGTTGCAGGCAATTAAGGCCTATTTAAACTATTTTCAATCGTCAGCAGAATTAAAAGCCTGGTTACTGGTCCTGATTAGTTTCAAAGTAGCTGACGGGCTTTCAGGGCCTTTATTAAAGCCACTGATGGTGGATATGGGATTGAACTTCACCCAGATCGGGGTTTATATCACCATGTTCGGTGCGGTCGCTGCGCTGCTTGGGGCGGGGATGGCCGGACTGCTGCTCAAGCATTATTCCAGAATAGCCTGTTTGATGCTTTTCTCTATTCTAAAAATTATCAGCTTGCTGGCTTATGCAATGATTGCTCACGGCTATGAAAGCTATGTCCAGATTGCACCTGTCTGGTTATATACCGTTAATGCCTTTGAAGATGCTTGTTCTGCGATGCTGTTGGTGGTGATGCTGACACTGGTCATGCAATATAGTCGTAAACAATGTGCCGGAACGGATTTTACTTTTCAGGTCTCGATCATGGCGACGGTCAGTGGCTTGCTGTATTTAATCAGTGGATTTGCTGGAGATGTATGGGGATACTCTGGTTATTTGAGCTTTATCTGTGTGGTTGCGATGGTTTGTTTATGGCCGATTTTTTATTGGAAAAATAAAGTAAGCTCAGTTTAAATTTTTATTACAAATATATTGCTAAACAGCATAGAAATGAAACAAAAAATGAGCCTGTTTAAGTTTGCTTTATCTTGATATTTCCTGTTTTTAGTCTGAAATGAAGGATTTTCTGAATTGAGATTGTTTTTCACAATGTCCTGCCAATTTGCATTATTAATTATTTGATACAGCAATTAATTTGTTAATATATAAAGAAATAAAATGAAATTAACTTCATTGGCCCAGGATGTATAAAAATTAAACTTTAGTCGAAATTAGAATAAATAAATAAGATTTTAATCGTTTTGTCATATAAAGTTCATGTGTAGGATTTGTTACAAATTAAACCAGGATGTAAACAATGAAAATCAAAATTGTAACAGCAGCAGTGCTTAGTTTACTGGCAACTACAACATTTGCAGCGCCCACCTTTTACGGGGAGATTGATGCCAGTGTTGATTATTTACCAGAAAAAAATGCAACAAAATCAAATAAAGATGTCTGGGAGATTAGCTCAAACAGTTCATTTGTCGGACTTAAAGGCGATGAAAAACTTACAGAGCGTTTAAGCGCAGTATATGCGATTGAATGGGCATTTAATGCTGATGGTGATGGCGACGACTGGAGCAAGCGTAACCGCTTTGTAGGTTTAAAAGATACTCAATTGGGTACCTTGAAAATTGGTGCCCATGATACGCCATTAAAGCAATTATCAAGTACTGTCGATACATTCAATAATTATGTAGCGAACAAAGCTGATATCACAGGCATTTTCTCTGGTGAGAACCGTGTGTCTAATGTGGTTGTCTATGAATCTCCTGCAGTCAAGTTACTGGACGGTGCGTTTAGATTTAATGCATTATTAGCCACTGGTGAATCAAGTGGTATTAAATCAGACAAAGGCGTTGTTAAAACAGCAGGACGCGGTTTAGGTGATGCATGGTCAGCATCGGTGACCTATGATAATCCATTGCTGGTGGCAGGTATTGGTTACGATAAAGCGATTCCAAGTAACTTTCTCGGGCGTGGTTTTTTGAATGCATCAGATAAAGCGATTCCAGGAGAACAATTGTTTGCTGCGGCCAATACGATTCGTGCCATTGGTAAAGTGACACCACTTGAAGGTTTGGCATTAAAAGCTCTCTACCAAACTTCTGAAGTAGAAAAAGCTACAGGTAATGCCGCGGGTTCAGAAAACATTGACGATGCACAAGGCTGGTTAGTGGGCGCGGAATATAATCTTCCACAAGCCAAAAACTGGACAGTTAAAGGTCAATATAGCCAGAATGACACCAGTTTTAAAAATGACACTGCCGACTTTAAAGCAAAGCAGGTGATTGCCGGTGCAGACTATGCTTTTAACAAACAGGTCAAAACCTATGGTTATGCAGGTTATTTAACCCTTGAGCAGGCCAGCAAAAAAGATAAGCAACCGGTTGCAGGTCTAGGTCTGGAATTTAAATTCTAAACTTTGCTTTTTGCAAGTACGCCCTTTAAGTTCGCTTAAAGGGCGTTTTTTATTAATTCATAAAATCATCGTAAATTCGGTGAAATAGCATTAAACTGTTTTTAGAAAACAGGATGTTATTTAAACTTTTATTAAAATTATGACTGCACCGAATACTTTTAGTTTGCTTCTGATGCAGTTTAAGTCATTTTTAAGTTTTTATTCTTATCTTTAAAACACTAAGAAATTTATTTTTAGATCATGATGCCTATGTTGCTGCAAAGACTCAAAACCAAGCCAATTTCATTACTCACCTTTAATGTATTACTTGCCATCTGGTTAGGTGTTTTTCTGAACTTCGCTTTTTATAAAAAGATGTTGGCTTTAACGCCCTATACAGGCATCAAGGCTGGACTTTTTGTCGCTGCTTCTGTAGGCGTGGTTACGGCCTTATATGCTTTTATTTTTCAGCTACTGAGCTGGAAATGGACCGCAAAACTGCTGGCGATTGCTCTGGTCTTTATTGGCGGTTTTGCTGCCTATGCAGTCAATACCCTAGGGGTCTGGATTACTTCCGATCAGATTCAAAACCTGATGCAAACCAACTTTTCCGAAGCACGAGATACCTGGTCCTGGCGTTTGTTGATCTGGATGACCGGAATGGTACTGCTGCCGATTCTGGTGATTTTGATGACCAAAATCAAATCCGAATCCATTCCCCGGCAACTGTTTAAAAAGTTGATTGCCTCGGTGGTTTCCTTGGCTTTGGTTGGTGGATTGTTATTTGTTTTCTATGTCGATTTTGCAGCTATTTTTCGTGAGAACCGCGATATCAAAGGCATGATCTCGCCTCAAAATATGATCGCCTCTTCGGTGTCATATTATAAAAAGAAAGCGCCTAAACAGAATTTACCGTTGGTACATTATGGTGAAGATGCACAGCGAACTCAGGCTGCAAAGGGTCTGCCTAAACTGATGGTATTGGTGGTTGGTGAAACCGCCCGTGCAGAAAATTTCTCTTTAAATGGTTATGCCAAAGAGACCAATCCGAAATTAGCCAAGCAAAATATTATCAATTTCTCTCAAGTCAGTTCATGTGGTACGGCAACTGCTGTGTCGGTACCGTGTATGTTTTCAGGTATGCCGAGAGAAGATTATGATGAGCGGTTAGCAAGCCATCGTGAAGGACTATTGGATATTGCCAAACGCGCAGGGTATCAGGTGACCTGGATTGACAATAATTCAGGCTGTAAGGGCACATGTGACCGGGTAGAACAGTTTAAAATTCCTGAGCCGATCCAGCAAAAATGGTGTAAGGATGGCGAATGTCTGGATGATATCCTGATTGATAGCCTAAAAGCCTATTTAGCGACGATCCCGAAAAACGATACCCAACCACGTTTAATCGTATTACATCAAATGGGTAGTCATGGACCTGCCTATTATGAACGTATTCCGCCAGCATTCCGGGTATTCAAGCCAACATGCGATACCAATGCAATTCAAGGCTGTACGCAGGAAGCACTGATTAACAGTTATGATAATACTTTACTTTATACCGATTATGTGCTGGATTCATTGATCGAAACCTTGAAAAATACGACCCAATATCAAACGGGTTTGTGGTATCTATCTGATCATGGTGAATCGACTGGTGAGAGTGGCATGTATCTGCATGGCGCGCCTTATGCCATTGCTCCGACTCAGCAGACCCATGTACCGATGTTGATGTGGTTCTCAAGCGCATGGCAACAACAGGCCAACAAACAGATGACATGTCTGGCCCAACAAAGTAAAAACAAACTGAGCCAAGATAATCTGTTCCCGACCTTGTTAAGTTTGCTTGATGTAAAAACCAAAGTAATAAATGCTAAAGATGACATGTTAGAAACATGTGCTAATCCATAAGGTGAAATGAAATCATGACCAAGATCTTGATGATAGAAGATGATTTTATGATTGCAGAGTCAACATTGACCTTACTGCGATATCATCAGTTTGACGTGGAATGGGTCAATAACGGAGTCGATGGACTGGCTTTGCTCACCAAGCAATCTTTTGATCTGGTGCTTCTGGATTTGGGGCTGCCACTGATGGACGGCATGCAGATCCTGAAACAGATTCGCCAACGCAGTGCCTTGCCGGTCCTGATCATTTCCGCCAGAGACCAGTTGCAAAACCGTGTGGATGGTTTGAATCAGGGCGCAGATGACTATCTGATTAAACCGTATGAGTTTGATGAGCTGTTGGCACGGATCAATGCCTTGTTACGCCGTGGCAATGTTGAAACGGCACAACTGAAAAGCCAGTCACAGTTGCTCAAAAGTGGCGAACTGACGCTGGATGTCGATCAGCATCTGGCTACTTTTAAAGGCCAGCAGATCGAATTGTCTAACCGGGAATGGGCGATTCTGATTCCGATGGTGACGCATCCGAATAAAATTTTCTCTAAAGCCAACCTCGAAGATAAGTTGTATGATTTCGACAGTGAAGTCACCAGTAATACCATTGAAGTGTATGTACATCACTTGCGGGCCAAACTGGGTAAAGACTTTATTCGGACCATTCGTGGTTTAGGTTATCGTTTGGGGCAGTCATAATCCGATGCGCAACACCCGACATTATTCGCTGAAGAAAAGACTGATCTGGGGAACCTCGATTTTTAGCGTGGTGTTGGGTTGTTTTCTGATTTTGGCCGCTTATAAAATTTCATTACATGAAGTGGATGAAATTTTAGATACGCAAATGCAATATATGGCTGAGCGCTCGACCTCCCAGCCTTTGACCACAGTTGCCAGCCGTGTTGAATTGCACCGGACCTATCATGAAGAAGATTTACTGATTGATATCTGGGCCTATAAAGACCAGAGCCATTTATGGCACCAGACCCATCTCTTGGTTCCGCCAGTCAAACAGGCGGGCTTCTATACCCAGAACACGCCGCAAGGGACGTGGCGTGTTTATGTGATTCCCTTAAAAGATTATCAGATTCAGATCAGTCAGCAGGAGCAGGTGCGAAAAGCGTTCGCCTGGGAACTGGCGGGCAGCATGTTTATTCCTTATATCCTGTTGCTACCTGTAGCGATTATTGTACTGGCCTTTATTATCAGTCTTAGTCTTAAACCGCTGGATGAATTTAAGGAAGAACTGACCCAGCGTGATTCCGATGGCTTATCACCGATTGACGTCAAGGATTATCCGCAGGAATTATTACCGACCATTGAAGAAATGAACCGGTTGTTTGAGCGGATTCAGCATGCACAAACCGAACAGAAGCAGTTTATTGCCGACGCTGCACATGAGCTGAGGACACCGGTGACGGCCTTGAATCTGCAGACCCGTATCTTGATTAGCCAGTTTCCTGAACATGAATCTTTGCAGAATCTGAGTAAGGGACTCGCCCGTATCCAGCATCTGGTAACGCAGCTTCTGGCCTTGGCTAAACAGGATGTCGCACTCAGCCTGATTGAACCGAATACCAATTTCCGTCTTAATGATGTGGCGTTAAATTGTGTGGAGCAACTGGTCAATCTGGCCATGCAGAAAGAAATTGATCTCGGCTTTGAGCGTAATGATTTAATTGAAATGCAAAGCCTTGAGTCGACGGTGCATTCGATTATTTTTAACCTGATTGACAATGCAATTAAGTACACACCAGTGCAGGGAATCATCAATATTTCGGTCTATAGCGATACCGATGATTTTGCCTATATCCAGATCGAAGACAGTGGTGCAGGGATTGATCCTGAACAATATGACAAGGTGTTGAAGCGTTTCTACCGGGTGCATCACCATTTAGAGGTCGGCAGCGGACTGGGCTTATCAATTGTGGATAAAGCGACCCAGCGTTTGGGTGGTGTGTTGAGTTTATCGAGAAGTATTGAACTGGGTGGATTATCGGTATTGGTTAAATTACCGAAAAAACTTGCCCATCATGAAGACAAGGCAAGTCACTAAATCGTTGAGGAAATGACTCAACTGATCTGGGGCGCGGTTTCGGCCTGTTCGCGTAAATAACGTAGGAACAGCACACATTTCTGGATACGCTTGCCGTCATTGCCGACTTTACTGACATTAAAGCGTAGCACCCAATTTAAACGTTTGCCGACTTTGCAAATATCTTTATAGACTTGTGGTTCGGCCAGGAGGGCTTGGTAAAGTTGCTGGCTGGCCTGTTCAAGCTGTTCAAACTCAAAATGATAAGCGGTGGAAAAAATAAATAATAACCAGTCACGTACAAAGCAGTCATGCAGGCTGAGTACATCTTTCGGATCGGTTTCAAAGTCAATAAAGGTAAACTGGTTCTGTTGATCAACCAGAATGTTACGCGCGAAAGCTTCGCTTAAATAACCTTGCTGCTGATGAATATGACTGATGGCTTGAATGGCCTGATCAAATAAGGCATATCTCGCTTCAGGATGATCTTTGAGGCTGCCCAGCTTCTGGTCGAGCTGACTGACAGGACTTTGACGTTGCGAGCCAACATCTTCCAATAAAATGCCTTTTTTTGAAACTGCCAACACATTCGGCGTCGAGATCCCTAGCGCTTTGAGTTGTTGAATGCGTTTGAATTCGCATTGAATGGCCTTCGCTCCGCCCTGATTCGGGACCGGGGTAATTGCACCTAGATTAAAGATTTTGGCCAGCCATTTCAGCGGCGTATAAAGCCATAGTCCATGGCGTTCAGAAGCCTTTTTTAACCATACTTTGCGTAAGCCTAATTCATAAGATTGAATAGAGTCTTGTTGGGAAGCAAGCGTAGATTCTAAAAATATTTGAAAATCGGACATACGACAGCAAAAAAATCCTAATGTGAGCAAAATTCAGTGCCCGCTCAATGGACACTGCTTGTCACTTTACCACATCAGATGCCAATAAAGGTACTGCATCGCGTTTTGCTGCGCGTTGATGATACTTATAAGTAAATGTATAACATACTAAATTAATTACAACACAGACCCACGCTGTCCACAGGTTATGACTGAGGAAGTGGGCACCACGCATCATCTGTGCCCAGCCCATAGCGAATCCAATCAGCATTCCAGCAAATAGATAAAACCAGGCTCTGCGTTTGTGATCGAGGCGATAGACAAAATAACCGGTGATCAAGGCAAAGCCTGTACTGGCATGACCGCCGGGAAAGCAATGTCCGGCAGTTGCAGAAAAATCCCAGACAAAACCTGTTACGGTTTCATGGGTCATATACCACGGGCAAGCCTGGGCAGAGTGCGCTTTCAGCAAACCTACGATGCAGGTACACAACATACTGACCCAAAACATATAGCCATATTGCCAGCGTTGAGCTTTCAGTTTTTCAACTTTAAATGAAGCACACCACAGCAAAAAGAAGATCACGTAGATGGCAGTTAAAAGCTGTTTAACGTAACTATGGTTAAGTTGTTCCAGAAACCAGTCATGCTTATAAGGAAAATCACCATGTAAGCTGACCCAAGGCGCAATCAGATGTAAGTCAATTGCTCCGCCTACAGGAAACACCAACAGTAAAATAAAAAAACTGATAAAAACTAAAAAGCTCGTCCATAAGAAAAAAGGCGTTCTTAAAATCATGGAACATACTGTTAATGTGAGATAAACATCTCACTATTTAATTCCTAAAAGCTTAATCTGCTCTTAAATTTATATAAAAAAATGTTGGGTGAACGCTTGCTTGGAAAAGCTTAAAGATTTTATAAATCTGGAGGGCAAGTTTGAGCATTTTATAAAATAACGCTCGAGCTTTATTCGATAAAAAGCAGCCATTTAGGCTGCTTTATTTGTCGGATATTGTTTAGGTTAATGCAAAATTTTATCGAGGAACTGCTGCGCGCGTTCGCCACGTGGCGTACCAAAGAATTCATCTTTGGAGCAGTCTTCAACAATTTTACCCTGATCCATAAAGATAATCCGGTTAGCCACCTGACGGGCAAAGCCCATTTCATGGGTCACACACATCATGGTCATGCCTTCTTTGGCCAGCCCGACCATGACATCCAGTACTTCGTTGATCATTTCCGGATCAAGTGCCGAAGTCGGTTCATCAAACAGCATGGCAATCGGGTCCATACTCAGCGCACGTGCAATCGCCACCCGTTGCTGTTGCCCGCCTGAAAGCTGGGCCGGATATTTATTGGCATGGGCACTGAGTCCAACACGGTCCAGATAAGCCAGTCCTTTTTTATTGGCTTCTGCTTCCGAACGCCCCAAGACCTTGATCTGGGCTATAGTCAGGTTTTCAGTAATGCTCAGATGTGGAAACAGTTCAAAATGCTGAAACACCATACCGACCCGGCTACGCAGTTTGGTCATATCGGTTTTGGGTTCGTGCACGGGGACGCCATCGACAAAGATTTTACCCTGTTGAAAGGGTTCCAGCCCATTGACGGTTTTGATCAAGGTGGACTTGCCTGAACCTGAAGGACCGCAGACCACCACCACTTCACCTTGACGGATCTGGGTGCTGCAATCGGTCAGGACCTGAAACTGGTCATACCATTTACTGACATTTTGGAGGTCTATCATTACTTTATTGTCGCTCATACCCGTAACCTCCTTTGTAAACGTTTAACTGCGAATGTGGCAATGGCGCTGATGGTAAAGTACACAAGTCCTGCAAATAGAATATATTGGGTAAGCAAGGACATTAAATCTCCACGAACATAAGTTGTTCTGAAAAAGTCGAGCAGACCAATGGCATACACCATGGTAGAATCCTGAAACAGGATAATGGTTTGCTGAAGCAATAACGGCATCATTTTTCTAAAGGCCTGTGGCAGGATAATCAGGCGCATCGATTGCCCATAACTCATGCCCAGCGCGGATGCCGCCGCAGCCTGTCCTTTCGGAATCGACTGGATACCGGCACGGACAATTTCAGAAAAATATGCAGCTTCAAACAGCATAAATGCCACGATACTGGAAACCAGTGCGGTATCAATGGTCAGATACTGGCCTGTTGCTGCGGTATAGATAAAAGGAACGGCAAAATAAAACCACATCAGTACCAGCAGCAGGGGGATGGAACGGAACAGGTTGACATAAGCCTGTGCAACCACATTCAAGATTCTGATGGATGACAGACGCATTAATGCCAGCAATGTACCAATGGCAATACCACCAATGGTGGCGATGACCACGACTTTTAAGGTAATGCTGAAACCATGCCAGAGAGCTGGTCCGGACTGCTGTAAATCACTGAGAAAAGAAGTGAACCATTCCATGCTACTTACCTCCTGATATTAAACCAGGAATGCGTAAACGCTTTTCCAGCAGGTTCATGGCAAAGATAAGACAGATATTGATGACAATAAAAATCACGGTGACATAGGTGTAGATTTCGATGGTGTTCTGAGTGTATTCACTGATAGTTTTCATCTGCGAAATAATTTCTGCCACACCCACCAAAGACGCAACCGAGGTATTTTTCACGCAGTTGGTCAGCTCGGAACTCAACGGCGGTAAAATGGTACGAAAAGATTGTGGCAGAATGACATAGCGGTACAGTTGCAGAGTAGAAAATCCCATGGCATAACCGGCATTAATTTGCCCTTTGGGCAGGGCTTCAATACCAGTGCGCACCTGCTCACAGACACGTGCTGCGGTAAACAGTCCAAGTCCGATACTGGCCGAAATCAAGGCTGTGGTATTGGCACCAAGATCATTCATCCACCAGTTTTTAATCGGTGCAGGCAGAAAGTTGGGAACCACATAAAACCAGATAAATAACTGAACCAGTAAAGGGATATTCCTGAACACGGTGACATAGGCCGTACCGATGGCCCTGGCGGTTTTATTTGGAAGTGTGCGCATAATTCCGAGGATACTGCCTAGCAGCATGGCGATGGTCCATGCCACAACAGCAATCACGATCAGCCATCCCAGGCCGGTGATAATCCAGTTCAGGTAGGTGGTGTCTCCAATACCTGTCGATTGCCACAATACTCCCCAGTTCCAGCTATAATTCATAATAACTCCTGAGAAGAAACGGGAGAACATCCTCTGTTTCCCGGTTCTGCAATAATAGTCTTGTTATCGCGGGGAATTACTTATCCCGGTCATGTGGATTGGCAATCAAGGCTTTGAGCTGATCAGACATCGCAAAGTCTAGATTAATATTCTTTGGTGGAATCGGTTGCTGGAACCATTTTTTATACATGTTATTGATTTCACCAGAAGCATAAGTGGCTTTAATGGCATCATCAACCACCTGTTTAAAGCCTGTATCACCTTTACGCAGCATACAGCCATAGATTTCATGAATTGGCGCAGTGCCGACGATTTCCCATTGATTTGGGTCTTTGGCTTTGGATTTTTCACCCGCAAGTAAAATATCATCCATCATAAATGCGACAGCACGACCATTTTGCAGCATCAGGAATGATTCGGCATGGTCTTTGGCAGAAATGATTTCACCAATGCCCAGTTCTTGCTGGTGCTGGCGGATATAACGTTCAGAGGTCGTTCCTGCTGTGGTGACCAGTTTCTTGCCTTTTAAATCTGAAAAGTCCTTGATACCGGAGTTCTTGGCGGTGAGCAGTCTTGAACCCACTTCAAAGAAACCCACCGAGAAATCAACCTGTTGCTGACGCTCTTTATTGTTGGTGGTTGAACCACACTCCAGATCAACCGTCCCATTGGAGACCAGTGGAATACGGTTCTGGCTGGTCACCAAGTTATAGCGGATTTTCAGGTCTGGCATATTCAGCTTTTGCTTGACCGCTTCAACTACCTTGAGTTGCAGGTCGTGGGCATAACCGACCGGCTGATTCGGATTGGAAGCAATGTAGGAAAAGGGAATCGATGAGTCACGATAACCGAGTACAATCGTACCAGAGCTTTTAATTTTATTGAGTGTGCCCGAAGAAGAGGCACTACCGTCTGCCGCTTTGTCACTGGCAGCAGGGGCCTTATTGTCGCTACAGGCACTGAGTCCCAACATCAGGGCGCTTGCACAAAGCAGCGAGGTCATGGTGCGTTTAGATGTCATCTACAAAACTCCTTTTGTATCATTCTGATGCATTCGTAATTGTTGCGGTTTAACCGTTGATTGTTATGAAAAATAATGTTTTCTTTCTAAACATAAAAAATACATTATTTTTCATCTTAATCAACTTGCATACGATTGCTCAAGCGATATTGTTTACCGTTTTGTTAATGGTAACTGTTGATGAATTAAGCAGTTTTTAAATGAATGAATTCTGATAAAAATGCAGGATATATAAAGCATAATTTATGCCATTCATGCCGTATGGATAGATGGCTTTATTCAGGCATTGCTGTTCTGTACGTCTATGCGCAACGAAGTAAAGAGACCGTATTTTTAAGAAGAGATAAAAAAAGCGGCCTGATCAGCCGCGTTTAAATAGGATAAACATTAGAACATCGATTCTTCGGAGTTCGCTGAAATTTTATGGATGGACAGGTCGGCACCACGATACTCATCTTCCTGGGAAAGACGCAGTCCAAGCGTGGCTTTTAACAAACCATAAACCAGGAAGCCGCCAGCCAGTGCAACGATAATGCCCAGACTGGTACCAATGATTTGTGAAATAAGGGAAACACCGCCAAGCCCGCCGAGTGCTTGTTGTCCAAAAATTCCTGCGGCAATCCCACCAAAGGCACCACATACGCCGTGTAAAGGCCAGACCCCCAGTACATCATCGACTTTCAGCTTGTTTTGGGTATAGGTAAACAGGTAAACAAACAGTGAACCGGCGATGCCACCAATCAATAATGCACCAATAGGGTGCACAATATCTGAGCCTGCACAAATCGCGACCAGACCCGCCAGCGGACCATTGTGTAAGAACCCCGGGTCATTTTTACCCATAAAATTTGCTGCCAGGGTGCCACCGACCATCGCCATCAATGAATTAATCGCGACCAGACCTGAAATGGCTTCAACCCGTTGAGCGCTCATCACGTTAAAGCCAAACCAGCCGACGATCAGGATCCATGAACCTAAGGCGAGGAATGGAATTGAAGACGGTGGGTGTGCACTGACACGTCCATCATTTTTATAGCGGCCATGACGTGCACCCAGTAAAATCACGGCAGCCAAAGCGATCCAGCCACCCATGGCATGCACCACAACTGAACCGGCAAAGTCGTGGAAACTTGCACCAAATGAGTTCTCGAGCCATTTTTGCAAGCCATAGTTGCCATTCCAGATCATGCCTTCAAAGAAGGGATAGATCAGCGCCACCAAAAGCAGGGTCGCAATCGCTTGCGAGCGCATCTTGGCACGTTCGGCAATCCCGCCCGAAATAATCGCCGGAATGGCTGCTGCAAAGGTTAGCAGGAAGAAACAGCGCATCAGGTTATAACCATGGTCTGAGGCTAAGGTACTCCCTGCATGGAAGAAATTCTGACCATAGGCAATCCAGTAGCCGACAAAGAAGTAGGCAATCGCTGAAATGGCGAAGTCGGTCAGGATTTTACTTAAGGCATTCACCTGATTTTTATGCCGTACTGTGCCGAGTTCCAGAAATGCAAAGCCAGCATGCATTGCCAATACCAGTACTGTACCGAGCAGTAAGAAAAATAGATCTACGTTTTGCATAGTGGTGCTCAAAAAAAGTGCTAAATTCGATTCTGGCGCATAGCTTTGATTCATTTTTTGCACCAAAAAGGATTTAGTAAATCTAAAAACTCAGGCTGTAGGGGAACAGCCCAATGTAATGAAATAAATAATGCAAAAAGTGCACCAATTTAGAAATTAATTTGTAATTTTGGTGAATAGTAGTGCAATTTGCTTAAAAATAGCACAGTTTATGCGGTGGTTTAAATGCAACATCACCCTGCAAACTTCATTTATTTTTTTAGTTGATGAACAAGCGCAAGCGAGCATACCACCGTCATGCTTTATCTTGATCCGATAGAAGATCATGCCTGACGATGGCGAGCCTGCGTATTTACAGCACAGGTGGGGTATAGCTTAAGGTTCTGCCTAAAATCCAGAGTAAAAACAGCACCAAAGGTAGATGGACAACCAGTTGGGTGACGGTAAAACCAATCACGTCTTTGGCTTTAAGTTTTAAAATCCCGAGCATGGGCAGCATAAAGAAGGGGTTGATCAGGTTGGGCAATGCTTCTGCAGCATTATAAATCTGTACCGACCAGCCGAGATGCACTTGCAGATCATTGGCGGCCTGCATCACATAGGGCGCTTCAATAATCCATTTTCCGCCGCCAGAGGGTACAAAGAAACCCAGTACCGCAGAGTAGATGCCCATCACAATGGCAAAGGTTTCTTTGGAGGCAATCGAAACAAAGAATTCGGCAATATAGTGGGATAGGGAAAGGTCTTCGCTGTTTAAGGCTTGCGTCATAATAAAGGCAATACTGCCGTAGAGCGGGAACTGGATCAGAATTCCTGAGACCGCAGGCACCGCCTGACTGACGGCATTGAGAAAATTACGCGGGGTACGGTGTAAAGCCAGACCTAACATTAAAAACACAAAGTTATAGGTATTGAGACTGGAAATGGCAATGATGGGATTGGTTTTGGAAAACTCGATAAACATCCAGATCAGACCTAATGCCACTACAACAATGGTCAACAGCGGTGAGTTTTCCAGCCAATCGCCTGGTCGGGTCGATTTAACTTCAGTCTTTTCCTCTTCTTCAAAATCCAGCTCAAAATCCTGCATGGTTTTGACATTGTCGCCCTTAGGCGCAGACCAATAGGCAATCGCAATCGAGACAATTACCAAGATTATAGTCATCAGCATCGATTGCCACAGGAAAATGGTTTCAGTAAATGGAATCACACCGGTTAGGTTATAGATCGACTCAGGCAGACTGGCTTTATTGGCCTGTAATTGTGCCGCAGATGAACTGATGCCCAGTGCCCAGGTCGCACCCATGCCAATAATGGCGGCAGCTGCAGCAGCGCGATAGTCCATATGCAGTTCTTTACGCTTGGCCAGTGCAATCACCAGTAAGGCGGTTAAAATGGTACTGACCGCCCAGTTGACCAGTGAAATAAGCAGACTTGTGGTGGCAACCAAGACAATGGCACTACGTCCCGAATGCGGAATACGCGCCATCATCTGAATCAGTTTTTTCACAGGCGCAGACACAGAAACCACGTAACCGACGATAATCAGCATGGTCATTTGCAGGGTAAAGGGAATTAAGCTCCAGAAACCGTTACCGAACGAACTGGCAACATCTTGTACCGGGGCACCGATACAGATTGCAGCGAATGAAACAATGATGACACCGAGTAAGGCAAAGATATAAGAGTCTGGAAACCATTTTTCCGACCAGTTACTGATCCGTAATGCGAAACGCTCCAACAGCGCAGGTTGTTTATTCATCTTAAGCATCCATCTTTGATTGTTATAAAGTTCATTTGTCCTAAATGAATTTTCTGTTGCCTAAAAACGGCTAAAAGTGATGCTCGGAAAGCATCACTTCAATATAGGGAAATAAAAGGAGGTGGTTGGTTAAGCTTGGGCTTCAATCAACAGCTCGACACCCGTCGCCTCCCGGATTTGCTGTTCAGTCACATCAGGGGCTAACTCGACCAGTTGGATGCCTTCAGCAACCACATCCAGTACGCCCAGATCGGTAATGATGCGATGCACCACTTTTTGACCTGTGAGCGGTAAGCTGCATTGTTTGACGATTTTGGCTGTTCCATCTTTGGCATTGTGTTCCATCAACACCACCACGCGTTGTACGCCGGCAACCAGATCCATGGCACCGCCCATCCCTTTGACTTTTTTGCCCGGAATCATCCAGTTGGCAAGGTCACCTTGTTCAGAAACTTCCATGGCACCCAGAATGGCGATATTGACGTGACCACCACGAATCATGGCAAAGGATTCACTGCTTGAGAAAAAGGCCGCACCTGCACGCGCAGTGACGGTCTGTTTACCTGCATTGATTAAATCAGGGTCGAGTTGTTGTTCAGTTGGAAATTCGCCAATGCCGAGTAGACCATTTTCCGATTGCAGCCACACATCCATATCCTCTGGAATGTAGTTGGCAACCAGGGTTGGCAGGCCAATACCGAGATTGACGTAGAAACCATCCTGTAATTCTTTTGCGGCACGTTGTGCCATTTGTTCACGTGTCCATGCCATGATTATGCGTCCTGTGCTTTTAGGGTTTTTTGTTCGATCCGTTTTTCAGGTGTAGCGTTCAGTACCACACGATTGACGTAAATGCCCGCTAAATGGATTTCATCTGGATCAAGTTCGCCAATCTCAACGATCTGTTCAACTTCGGCAATGGTGATTTTTCCAGCCATGGCACATTCAGGATTGAAGTTTTGCGCGGTTTTACGGAATACCAGATTGCCGGCTTTATCCGCTTTATAGGCTTTAACCAGTGCCACGTCTGCGGTCAATGACGGTTCAAGGATATAGGTGCGACCATTAAATTCACGTTGTTCCTTACCTTCAGCCACCAAGGTACCTGCACCTGTTGCGGTATAAAAGGCAGGAATGCCTGCGCCACCAGCACGTAGTTTTTCGGCGAGTGTGCCTTGAGGTGTGAGTTCAACCTCAAGTTCGCCATTTAGATATTGGCGTTCAAATTCTTTATTTTCGCCTACATAAGACGAGATCATTTTTTTAATTTGTCGGGTCTTGAGCAACACACCCAAGCCAAAATCATCAATACCTGCATTATTGGAAATACAGGTCAGGCCAGTTACACCTGTGTCTTTCAGCGCTTGGATCAATGCCTCAGGAATACCGCATAGGCCAAAACCGCCCACTGCAAAGGTCTGCTGATCTTGCACCACATCTTGTAGTGCCAGTGCTGCGGTTGAATAGACTTTATTCATTTTTTTCACCTGTAAATTCCTTGGTTTCTATTAGTTTTAGCACTCAGGGATTATTTACAGAAGTTTAAATTTCTAAAGGATTAATGAGGGAAACTCATTAATACCAGAAAATTCATCGATTTCACTCAAAAAGGCGCTATGACGGGCGGTTGGTCTTGGTGTAGTAACTGCAAGGGGCTTAGCCAAAATCATGTTGTAGCAGGATCTCGATAAACTCGGCTGAAATATTGGAAAGCTCAAAATCTTTTTTATAGACAATGCCAATTGCCTGCGGCAGTTTACCGTCTTCAATCTCAATCAGAACATTATGTTCCTTGTCGATAAAATTCTGAAAATGGCGGGGAATGGCACTGACCCCCATATCCAGTGCCACAAAGCTGGAGAGGGAGCTGATTTGATGACATTCAACTTTTAGATCTAAAGTCAGATGATTTTTAAGACAGTTTTCTTCAATCAGGTGACGAACAATGGAAGGATGCTGCAAGGTCACAAAGGGATTGGCGCACAGCTGTTTCCAACTGATCGAATCTGCACTTGCCAGTGGATGCGTCTTGGGCAACAGCGCCAGAAAATCTTCCTCAAATAAGGGCTTGAATTCCAGTTGATCATTGCGTGGCGGTTCAAAGCAAATCCCAATTTCAAAAATACCATCCTGAACATTTTCCAGTACTTTCTCATTGGGAATGTCATGAATGGAAAAGCTGATATTGGGATGCTTGGCTAAGAAGCTATGAATCACTTGCGGCAAAATCGCATGGGTGACAAAGGGCATCGAGGCAATATTCAGGGTGCCGCGATTGAGTTTAAAACGTTGTTTAACATCCTTTTCCATATCCTCCCAGTTGGCCAGTAATTTCTTGGCATAGGGAATCAGTGATTTTCCTTCCTGTGTCAGCTCGACGCGACGGGTATTGCGCTTAAATAGCTTGCCCCCGAGTTCTTCTTCCAGTGATTTGATACTTAAACTTAAAGCAGACTGACTGAGATGCAGTTCAGCAGAGGCATTTGCATAATTCAGGGTACGCGTCAGCGCAAGAAATGCCTTGAGTTGCTTGAGTGTCATGTTCAGTCGCCTGCTCGGAAAGTTTTTGATTTATATGGTGTAATTTATAAAAAAAACAGCACATTGTGACTGGCATTTTTGTTAATTCGTTGGCTTAAGGCAAGCCGTTTGTTTTTAACTCAAGGACAAATGATTATTCACTCACTTTATCGCAATATCGAAAAATGGATTTTAAAAATAATCAGCTAAATATACTTTAAATGGATTGATGAGTATTTTTTAATAGTTAATTTGTTTTATTAATCAATTAAATTATTTGCTGGTAATTTGTTTAATATATTGATTTTTAATAAAAATTAAAATGATATATTTTGTTTTAATCGTCTTGTTTTTTATGCTTTTAATGCTATTTTAAAATACGTTTGAGCATGTATCTTTGTTTTGAGATGCTGTATTGCCATCGGCAGTTTTTTGATTTTATTTATGGTTAGGATAACCACCACATAGTATAAAAAAAATAATCTGGTTGACCCTGACATATATTCTTTGGAATGGAGTAAAAGAATATGTGGGACTTATTTGTCATTCTGCTGTCTTTAGGCCTGCTGATGTACACGGCCTATCGCGGTTTTTCCGTCATTCTCATGGCGCCGTTATGCGCCTTGCTGGCAGTCTTTCTGATTAACCCCACCAATGTATTGCCGTTTTATTCGGGCGTTTTCATGCCAAAGATGGTCAATTTCATTAAAGACTATTTTCTGGTGTTCTTGCTGGGTGCAATCTTTGGCAAAGTGGTAGAAATGTCGGGTATTGCCGAGTCGATTGCCCGCACCATTGTTAACTGGATTGGTGCAAAGAAAGCCATTTTAACCGTGGTCTTACTCGGTGCCATTCTGACCTATAGCGGTGTCAGCCTGTTCGTGGCGGTATTTGCGATTTATCCATTTGCCAATCAGCTGTTCCAGCAAGCCAATATTCCAAAACGACTGATTCCCGGCACCATTGCCTTAGGTGCATTTACATTCACCATGGATGCCTTGCCGGGGACACCACAAATTCAAAATGTAATTCCAACGACGTTCTTTGGCACCAATATCTATGCTGCACCGTTTTTGGGTGTGATCGGGGCGATCTTTGTGTTGAGCATGGGGCTACTGTATCTGGAGTCACGCCGTAAAGTTGCGGCTCGTGCAGGTGAAGGTTATGCTGGTTTTGCTGCTGAGGCTCCAGTCACACAAATGGCTGCCGATGTTGAATCATCAACCCAAAGCAATAGTTCAGTACTGCGTCAATGCATGGCCTTTGTGCCGTTGATTCTGGTTGCGGTCATGAACCGTTATCTGTCCACAGCCATCAAAGAATGGTATCCGAATGGCTTTGATTTTAATGCAATTGGTCTCGCTAACTACACGGTTGATGTGGCAAAAACAGGGGCGATTTGGGCAGTCGGTTTGGCCTTGATTGTCGGGATTATTGCGGCGATTTTATTTGATTATCAACGTGTAGTGACCAACTTTAAAGAAGGGGTGAATGCCAGTATCAGTGGTTCATTGCTGGCGGTGATGAATACTGCGTCAGAATATGGTTTCGGTGCGATTATTGCGGCATTGCCGGGCTTTGCTTTAATCAGCCATGCACTCGGTACCACCTTTACCAATCCTTTGGTCAATGGTGCAGTCACCACGACCGTATTGGCAGGAATTACCGGTTCAGCCTCGGGCGGGATGAGTATTGCCCTGAGCGCGATGGCGGAAACCTATAACGCTGCCATTGTCGCTGCAGGCATTCCACCAGAAGTGATGCATCGTGTGGTGGCGATGGCCTCGGGCGGTATGGACACACTCCCCCATAATGGCGCGGTAATTACCTTGCTTGCCGTTACAGGCTTAACCCATAAGCAATCCTATAAAGATATTTTCGCGGTCACCATTATTAAAACCTTGGCGGTATTTGTGGTGATTGCTGCATTTACATGGTTCGGGATTGTCTAAGGCATATTTTAATTTGAGCTTGCCCATAATAAGGGCGAGCAATCCAGATAAACAAAAACAGGAGTAGCACCGTGACTCAACAACTTGAAGCCAAAGTGGCCTTTATTACCGGTTCAGCCAGTGGCATTGGTCTGGAAATTGCGAAAAAATTTGCGCAGGAAGGCGCCAAAGTGGTGATTTCTGATGTCAATGCCGAGAAATGCCAGCAAGCGGTGGAACAGTTAAAACAGCAAGGATTTGAAGCCTTGTCTGCGCCTTGTGATGTAACTGATGAACAGGCTTATAAAGCCGCGATTGATTTGACTACACAAACCTTTGGGTGTCTGGATATCCTGATCAATAATGCCGGTTTTCAGCATGTTGCAGCGATTGAAGACTTTTCAACCGAGATTTACCAGAAACTAGTCCAAGTGATGCTGACAGGTTCATTTATCGGAATTAAGCATGCATTTCCAATCATGAAAGCACAACAATATGGCCGTATTATCAATATGTCTTCAATCAATGGTCTGATTGGCTTTGCAGGTAAGGCGGGGTATAACAGTGCCAAGCATGGTGTGATTGGTTTGACCAAAGTGGCAGCTCTGGAATGTGCCCGTGATGGGATTACCGTGAATGCACTCTGCCCAGGTTATGTCGATACACCGTTGGTGCGAGGGCAAATTGCGGACTTGGCCAAAACCCGTAATGTGAGTCTGGAAAGTGCTCTGGAAGATGTGATTTTAGCTATGGTGCCGCAAAAGCGTTTACTCAGCGTGGAGGAAATTGCCGACTATGCGATTTTCTTAGCCAGCAACAAAGGCGCAGGCATTACAGGGCAGGCGGTAGTGATGGATGGGGGATATACCGCACAGTAAGCTGTTTATCTGATTAAAAAAAGCCGCCCAATTGGGCGGCTTTTTATGAAATAAGAGTAATGAGCTAGCACAGCGCAATTCGTTTAATTTTTTCATCTGTTAAGAAAAACACAGATGTTGCACAGGTTTCTTCTAAAACATTGACAGAAATACCATCACCCTTGAACTTTAGATAATGTTTTGGGTCAATTTGCTCATCAGCTAGGATATTTCCATCTTCATCAAAGCGATAATCTTCATCCACGTAAATATCTGTTTTAGGTGCAACTTCAAAAGTTCCGAAAATATCGAGGTCATAATCTTTATCTGTATTTTCGTAATAATAAACTTTGTCGCTATTTGAGATACGGAATTCAAAAAGATATTTCATTCCCTTTTTATTTGGATTTTTCAGCACCCGAAAAGTATCCAGATCTCCATCACCATCAAAATCAATAAATAAAGGCTTTTTGAGATGGGTTGTATCAACTGAATAGCCTTTGGGTAGTGGAGCTGAATTATTGGCGAGATAATCGGATTCGGGTGTAGCAGGAATAAGCACAGGTTCTGACACAGTTTGAGTCTGTTGAGCTGCCTTTTGAATGGGTTGATCGCTTTCTGCTGATGTATTTGGTTTTTCATTACATCCAGCGAGCAAAATAAATGAGGTGAGTAATAGGACTTTATTCTTCATACAATTTGAGTATTTAAATGATGATGTATATAACAGATTTTACCTTAAAAGTTGGATCTGTCATTTTTAATGTTTAATTCAAATTGAGGAGTATGAGAACTTTCTTTAGTCGATATTTTTTGAGTTAGAATGAACCAGCCTTTAATTCTAATACGAATTCATATGAACAATAAATTTGTCAGTTTTTGCTTTTTATCAGTCTGTTTAACTCAAATAAACCAAGCCCAAGCAACGCCATTCAAGACGTATCAATCTGAGCCGTTGCATTGTGGCGAAGCGACTTTTCAAGTGATTTCATCCTGTTATGATCCCGATGAAAGCGCATTGAGAGGAAGTGGCGGCGTCATGCGTGAATCCTGTCAATCCAGTCATTTGCTGGTGAACTGGAAAGGACAGCAAAAGCGCATTGATTTTCCAATCGCAACAGCAGCGCAAATGCAGCAATTAAAAAGTAAAGGCTATAGGTTGCAAAAAGTGATTCGCCAAGGGGATTGGTCACCACAAAGTTTGGCCTGTGGTCAGGTCAAAGGTATTTCAGGCTATTTTGTGGTGGTCAATCAAGCCACCAGCAATGATTTGAATCAAGAGTACTTGGGCAAAGGGTCACTGAGTGAAGAACCTGTATTACTGAATTTGAATGGCACAATGACCAGTGATGCAGTTAGACAAAAAATCTATCCCTTGCTGAAACAAGATAAAGTTAAAATCACCAAAGTCGTTTCAGCCAATGCCTTATTTGGCGATGAGTAAAGCTTAGTTCAGCGATTGGTTTATCCAAGCAGGATATTGAGAATGTTGGCTGACTTTGTCGGCTGATTATTGCTACACTTTTTTATTTTTAGGCAGATGCGTGATGTCTTTTGATCTTAAAGTCAGTTTAAAGAAAAGGGCTGAACCTTCCTCACAGCAGAAGAAGCTGAATCGTCTGATTGATCACATAGAACAGCAAAAAATCAGCCTTGCCATGTGGCAAAATGCCCAAGCTGAAATTCAGCAGCATACACGGCAAAAGCTGATGCCTGTGTATAGTGAACTGCATGACATCCTGTTTCAGCAGTTGGATCAACTTTGGAATTTGTTGCAACAGCATGAGTTTTCCAAAACTAATATGCAGCAACTGGATGAAAAAATTGCCCAGCTTGCGCAAATGTTAAAGCGTTCCAAAATGTTGAAGGATGAACAGTTAACGCTGGTCAGGCAGATCGATACTTTTTATCAGCAACATGCCCAGCAATCGGCTAAAAAGAATAAAAAAGTACATTCAGCCAAGTTGGAACAGCATCAAAGTTCTGAGCAAAGTGCAGAACTAGAACAAAATGATTTTGAGCAGTATGCCGCTAAGCAACAACTGGCACGAGAACAGGCCAAGCAACTTCAACAGCAGCAGAAAAGAGAAAAAGCTGAGCAGATGGCAGCTCAGTCGCTGAAAACGGTGTATTTAAAAATTGCTGCGATGATTCATCCTGACCGTGAGCAAGACGAGTCCAAAAAAGAAGAAAAAACCGAGTTGTTTCAGCAGGCCAGTCAGGCCTATGAACAGCAGGATTTGTTTTATTTGCTCAAGCTTCAATTACAGCTTGAACAGAACAAAGGTGTTGGTGCTAAAGAGTTATCCGCAGAACAAGTAAAGTTTTATAAACTGGCTTTGGGTGCACAAAGTCAGCAGCTTGAAAGTCAAATTGAAGAGATTTTGGATTCTTTTCAGTTGGTGAAGAAAGTCAAAGCTGAGCATGTGCATATTAGTGATGTATATAAAGCCATAGATACTGATTGTGCTGAGTTAAAGCAGCAGTTGAAGTGGGAAAAAGAGCGTTTAAAGCATATGAAAAAGGTGATTGGGGTGGAGATGTTGTTGGGGCATGGGGTGTTGTAACCTCACCCTAGCCCTCTCCTGAAAGGAGAGGGAACTCATTGCGTATCGAATAACTATCAAATTCACAAAGGATGCTCCCTCTCCCTTAGGGAGAGGGTTGGGGTGAGGGAAATTAAAAAGAGGAGAAAAAAATGAAACTAGACCTACAATTATTAGAATTCGCCAAAGCCATGCGTAGTAATGCAACAGATGCTGAACATCTGATATGGCAATTACTTCGGGCTAAACGATTTATGAATCTGAAATTTCGCAGACAGCATGTGATTGCACCTTATATTGTGGATTTTTACTGTCATGAATTGGGGGTGGTGATTGAGTTAGATGGTAGTCGGCATGGTACTGACGACGGAAAAGAATATGACGCTGAACGAACCACGTTTTTAGAAGCTTTGGATGTAAAAGTGGTGCGGTATTGGAATCATGATGTGCTAAAAAATACGGAATCAGTTTTAGGAGATTTATGGAATGTTTGTTTGCATTTAAAAGGAGAAAGTACCTCTCCCTAACCCTCTCCTACGAGGAGAGGGAATAGGATCCATCAAATACTATATTAATTCACATATCTAGAATTAATAATTAGCAAAGTTGATTTTTATTTAGGTCAATTGATTTTATTAATCGACACAGTTTAAAAAAGCATAAAGGGCTGAATAATCAGCCCTTTATGCAATATATCAGGTTAAATGTGCAACACCTTAAAGCGCAGCAATCTGTTCCATACTTTGCTTAATTTTCGCTAACTGATCAGCAAACTCAGCCAATTTAACCTTTTCACCCTCAACAACCGCTGCTGGTGCTTTAGCAACAAAACCTTCATTCGAAAGTTTATTGGCAATTTGATCATGCTGCTTTTGAACTTTATCTAAGTCCTTCTGCAAACGACCCAATTCAGCTTTAGGATCAATCAAGCCCTTCATTGGTACAAATACCGATGCATGACCTACAACACTTGAAGAAGAAAGTGGTGGTTCTTCGCCTTGTGCCAGGAAGGTAATGCTTTCAACTTTCGCCAATGCTTTAAATAACGCTTCGATACGTGTGATTTGCTCACGTTCAGCATCAGAAATATTTTGCAGCAATACCGGCAATAAACGCGCATTACCCAAGCCCATTTCACCACGGATGTTACGTACCGCACCAATCAGACCTTGTAACCACTGCATATCAGCTTCAGCTTGATCATTGATCTTGGCTTGATCAGGAACAGGGTATTGCGCAGTCATAATGGTAGCGCCGCCTTTGCCTAACATCGGCGCAAGCGTTTGCCAGATTTCTTCAGTCAAATACGGCATCAATGGATGAGCCAAACGTAAAGACGCTTCCATCACCGCAAGTAATACACGGCGAACTTCGGCTTTACGCTCTTCTGATACATTGGCATCGTTTAGAACCGGTTTGGTTAACTCAACGTACCAGTCACAGTATTCATTCCAGATAAAGTCATAAATCGCTTGCGCAGCAAGGTCTAAACGATAGGTCGCGAATGCTTGGTGTACCGCAGCTTCAGCTTTTTGCAGACGGCTCATGATCCATTGTTCAGGTAGTTCCCAAAGATCAGGACGTGCTTCTTGACCAACGGTTTGACCTTCCACATTCATCAATACGAAACGGGTCGCGTTCCAGATCTTGTTACAGAAGTTACGGTAGCCTTCAACACGCTTCATGTCGAACTTGATGTCACGACCGGTGTTAGCAAGTGCACAGAAGGTAAAACGTACCGCATCTGTACCGTAAGCCTGAATGCCTTCCGGGAATTCTTTGCGTGTCGATTTCTCAATCTTCGCTGCCTGTTTCGGGTTCATCAAACCTGTGGTCCGTTTTGCAACAAGGCTTTCAAGATCGATACCGTCAATCAGGTCGAGTGGGTCAAGCACGTTACCTTTAGACTTCGACATCTTCTGGCCTTCGCCATCACGGACCAAGCCGTGAACGTAAACGGTCTTGAATGGAATCTGTGATGTCCCATCTTCATTTTTCATGAAGTGCAGGGTCATCATGATCATACGCGCAACCCAGAAGAAGATGATATCAAAACCTGTCACCAACACATCAGTCGGGTGGAAGGTTTTAAGGAAATCATTGGCTGCATCTTTCTCTGCATCACCGGTCCAACCTAAGGTCGAGAAGGTCCACAGGGCAGAGGAGAACCATGTATCCAGTACATCTTCATCCTGGTTTAGAGCAGTATCCGCAGGGATGTTATTTTTGGCACGAACTTCAGCTTCGTCACGACCCACATATACATTGCCTTCAGCATCGTACCAGGCTGGAATACGGTGACCCCACCACAACTGACGTGAAATACACCAGTCCTGAATGTTGTTCATCCACGCCATATACATGTTGCTGTATTGCTCTGGAACAAACTTGATACGACCATCTTTTACCGCTTCGATTGCAGGCTCTGCCAATGGCGCAATTTTTACATACCATTGGTCAGTCAATAGTGGCTCAATGATCACACCAGAACGGTCACCGCGAGGTGGTTTCAAGGTATACGGTTGAATCTGTTCTAACCAGCCTTCAGCTTCAGCCTGTTCAACCAGTTTCTTACGCGCTTCAAAACGTTCTAAACCGATATAGTCTGCTGGCGCAGCAATGGTTTTAGAAATCTGCTCGCCCGCTTTGGCAATGTATTCAAACTCGGCCAGAACTTCTGCATTTTTATTGAAGATATTAATGATTGGCAATTCACAACGCTTACCTACTTCATAGTCATTGAAGTCGTGCGCAGGGGTGATTTTTACACAGCCGGTACCAAATTCTTTATCGACATATTCGTCTTTAACGATTGGAACAGCACGGCCGGTAATTGGCAGGATAATGTTCTGGCCCACAAGATGTGCATAGCGTTCATCATCCAGCGCCACCGCAACAGCAGTATCACCCAATAGGGTTTCAGGACGTGTGGTTGCGACTACAATATGATCTTTACCATCGTGGGTACGCAGTGATTTGTCTTCAAAGAAATATTTGAAGTGCCACAATGAACCTGCTTCTTCTTTATCTGACTCAACTTCGAGATCAGACAGCGCAGTTTGTAGTTTCGGGTCCCAGTTAACCAGACGCTTACCGCGATAGATCAAACCATCTTCATGCAGTTTGACAAATACTTCTTTCACTGCATTGGATAGACCTTCGTCCATGGTGAAACGTTCGCGTGACCAGTCTACAGACGAACCGAGACGACGGATCTGACGGGTAATGGTACCGCCTGACTGTTCTTTCCATTCCCAGATTTTTTCGATGAACTTTTCACGGCCCAGGTCATGACGGCTGATGTTTTGTGCACCCAATTGACGCTCGACCACCATCTGCGTTGCAATACCTGCGTGGTCAGTCCCCGGTTGCCATAAGGTATTTTTACCCATCATACGGTTATAACGGGTGAGGGCATCCATGATGGCATTGTTAAAGCCATGTCCCATGTGCAAGCTACCGGTGACGTTCGGTGGTGGAATCATGATACAGAATGATTCACCTTGACCTGAAGGCTTGAAGTAACCTTGTTGTTCCCAGATTTGATACCACTTCTTTTCGATCTCGGTTGGATCGTAAGTGGTTGCAATATTTTGAGCAGATTGAGCGTCAGTCATAGTACAGAAGATTAAAATTGAATAAAAAATTGCATCTATTGTAGCAAAAAATCCTCGCTTCTGTAGGTCTTTCAGCATGCCATCGCCGATTCAATATAGCCGCTCAAATAATGTCTGCATTCCGGTTTGTTGCAGTGACATGAGAGCACATCCAGTTTCTTGAGCACAGATGACCTGATTGCAGGCAAGATGGGCTAAATCCTGATAAGGCACTTATAAGCTTTTATTTTTTCTCATAAAACCGATGAAAGGCGTTGGATTTTTAAACAAATAAGATTAGATTTGTGTGTAATGCATCACATAACTCAAAAATATTGATGCGTAAAACAACAATATAAAAATGCGAAAACTAAAAAGGGATGATGCTCATGAGTTATTCAATTCTATTGAAGATTAATGAAGTTACGCATGGACAGTTTGAAACAATTCGCCAGCAATTGAATGCGGGGGCGTCTGAAAGTCAGGCTCGTCTGCTGGGAGAAGTCTTGTCGGAAATCGCCTGTGATATCGTTGAGCAGGTCTTTTCAGTGTTACTGATCCAGAATCGCCAGCCGACCCAGTTAACGCAAAAATATACCGCTGAATCTGAAAAAATCATCCAGCAGATTATTGGCGCGGTACGTAAATATATGCCCTGGTCAATTTCATTTTTTGGCAATGAACGGCTATGTCCCTTTGCCAACTATTTTTCCGATATGATCAAGTATCATGATGAGCAGGTCTATGTGTCTTATCCGATTGACCGACATTTGGTACAACAGGCACATGCCTTGGTGACCCGACTCAAGAATAATGAAATCAGTGATATGGTCGATGTGTTCCAGACCCTGATCCAGATTGTGGATCTGGGCGTAACCAGCCTGATCCGTGAACCGAAAAAATGTCTCCACTTTAATACCGTGGTGGATAAAACCCTGAACGGGGTGATTAATATGACGGCTCATCTCAGTTATAAACGTTTGGAAAAAATGAGCGATCAGGTCGATAGCAATGCTGCAACTGATTGTGTGAACCATTTTTTAGCATTTATGCATGTCGATAGCGAATAGAGTGTGATAAATTCGGCGGATACAACGCCAAAAATGATAGAAAAATAGATTGGATAAAAGGGCTTGTTCAACAAGCTCTTTTTTTTCAATCTAACAATTAGGGTTATTAGAATGAACACCGCCGTTTTTTTAAATATTCATGCGGATACTTATGCACGTTTTGCACATATTCGGACACAGTTATTGCAAGGGAGTAAAGAAAGCCAGGCCAGTGCTTTAGGCAGTGTCTTGTCCGAGATGGCCTGTGAAGTCATGGAACAGGTTTTTATCGTTTTATTACAAGAAAATCAGCAATATTCGCAAACAGGTGAATCTGAAAAAGTGATTCAGCAGATTCTGGACGCCATTCGTAAATATATGCCTTGGTCGATTTCATTTTTTGGTAATGACCGTTTAATTCCGCTGGTTGAATATCTTTCCAAAACCTTACAGATCGAAGATGAAACGGTTTATATGACCTATCCGGTCAAGCAGCCGTTAGCCGAGCAGGTCAAGGCGTCTAGCCAGAAACTGGCCAATGGCGATCATAACGAAATTTCAAAGTCTCTTAAATTACTCACCGAAGTCATTGATGCAGGGGTTGATCATCTGATTCGTGAACCAAAAAAATGTTTAAAATTCAATTTTGTGGTGGATAAGACCTTAAATGGCGTGATTAACATGACCACGCATCTGGGCTATAAACGTCTGGAAAAATTAAGTACCCAGATTGATCAGCAACTGGCTGCAACCTATGTGGATTACTTCCTCAAATTCATGCGGCATTCAGCATAGGCAGGATATAAAAAAATGGCAAAACTTAAAAGTCTTGAAAATAAAGTGGTCTGGATTACCGGTGCTTCATCGGGTTTAGGCAAAGCGCTGGCACGTGAATGTGCATTGCAAGGCGCACAGGTGGTTTTGACCTCACGCCGTTATGATGAGCTGGAAGCGGTACGGGTCGGGTTACTCAAGCCTGAACAGCATCTCTCGATTGCTGCCGATATTACCGACGAAGCGCAGGTACGTCATGCGCATGAACAGGTGCTGGCAGCAAAGGGACGGATTGACTGGTTGATCAATAATGCCGGTCTGAGCCAGCGTGCCTTGATTCAGGACACCACCATGCATACTGAACGGGCCATTATGGAAGTCGATTATTTCTCGCAAGTGTTCTTTACCAAGACCGTATTGCCGACTTTCCTGAAACAAAAATCAGGCCGTGTAGTATTTGTCTCCAGTGTTGCAGGGCTACTCGGTACGCAATATCGCGCGACTTATTCAGCAGCCAAAGCTGCTATTCACATGTGGGCCAATAGCTTACGTGCTGAAGTATCGAATGACGGTGTTGAAGTGTCAGTAGTTTTCCCCGGTTTTGTCAAAACCAATGTGTCTTTCAATGCCTTAAACGGTGAAGGTAAACCGCAAGGCCATCAGGATGAAGCGATTGAAAATGGTCTGGATGCCGATGTATTTGCCGAACGGGTGGTGGAATCCTTGATGGCAGGGGACGAATACATTGTGGTGGGGGGTAAAAAAGAGCACCTCGGTGTTCTGGTGTCGCGTTTATCGCCGGGTTTACTGTATAAAATGATCCGTAAAATGAAAGTGAAGTAAGTGCGAATATTATTTTAAAAGGAAATATAAGTGGAAGATAGTCAGGACTTATCTCCGACATCCTCAAGCCATCAAGTATCCATAACAGCGATCATCATTTATGTATTGCTGGCATTGCCTGCCAGTATTTCTGTTGGTGGCGGATTGAGCTGGCTATTCACGTTTAATATGGCAGACTTTGAAGGTGGCAGCGGCTATGCTGCGATCTTCGTTTTTATGTTGACAGCACCGATCAGCTTTCTAGCTACCCTGATTGCTTTGCCGATTATGATTAAAAAGAAGCCAACAATTGTGCCTCGTATGATTTGGGTGTTTGCTGGCTTAACTTTACTATTGCTTTTATATGTCACAAGTATCATGTAGTTGCCTGAAATAATGAAGAATCTGGTCTGACTGATAGATGCCAAAGGTAGAATGAAATGACAGTAGATAGCCGCAAGAAAGCCGTTTTTAACTGGAGCGGGGGCAAAGACTCTGCTTTGGCCTTGTATAAAGTCTTACAAGAAAAAGAGTTTCAGGTTATCGCGTTATTGACCACAGTCAATGAAGAGACCGCATTGTCTTCGATGCATGCGATACCACATCGGCTGCTAGAAAAACAGGCTGAGAGTATTGGCATTCCGCTTTATCCGGTATTTCTGCCCAAGAACCTTCCGGTATATGAACAACGTATGCTGGACGCCGCCAATCACTTTAAGGCGCAAGGGGTTGAGCATTTTATCTTTGGTGATATTTACCTGAGCGACGTGCGGCAATATCGTGAAGATCGTTTACATCCATTAGGCATTGAAGTGGTTGAACCCATCTGGAATTTGAATTCAACTGAAGTGATGCAGGATTTTCTGGATTCAGGAATCAAAACCAAAATCATCGTGACCGATGCCAGTAAGCTGGATGATTCTTTTATCGGGCAAGATATTGATGCAGCATTGATTGAGCGTATGCCAGCAGATGTGGATGTTTGTGGTGAAAATGGCGAATATCATAGCTTTGCTTATGCCGGTGCTCTATTCAAGCATCCCGTTGAGTTTGAAATCGCGGAAACACGTCAGCTGTCATATGAATTTAAGCTGGACAATGGCGAAGAAAAAACCTATCACTACTGGCAGGCGATTTTTGCAGAATAGGCCAAGGTCCTGTATATGACACAGGGCCGTTAAAATTTATTAAGTTATTTCTTTATTTTTAATGGGTCAAAGCGGTTTGATCAACATTATGGCGCTTATGCACAATCGCTAGGTCGATTGAGCTTTACCCCAATAGAACCATACCGTAGCAAGCAGGTCTGAGCGCTGCTTCGGGTGGCACAAAAATGAAAAAAGCTTGCCTCGCTTTAATCGTGAAGGCATGGAGATTGTAAATGGAACGACGACTTTCACTTTTGGCCAAGGAACGTACGATTGCCCACGCGGGCTATAATCGTTGGCTGCTACCACCTGCCGCACTGGCAATACATCTCAGTATTGGTATGGCCTATGGCTTTTCCGTATTTTGGTTGCCCTTATCCAAAGCTCTGGGAATTGATGCGCCGATTGAATGTAAAGATATCGGTTTGCTTGAACAACTGTTCACCACGACCTGTGATTGGACCGTGTCTACCCTAAGCATCATGTACACCTTGTTTTTTGTATTCCTGGGCTCATCTGCCTTTTTATTTGGGGGTTGGCTTGAGCATGCAGGACCGCGTAAAGCGGGTGTGGTTGCGGCATTTTGCTGGGCGGGTGGTTTGATTCTGGCGGCGCTAGGTGTATATACGCATCAGTTGTGGCTGTTGTGGCTAGGAGGGGGAGTCGGAGGCATGGGGCTGGGACTGGGTTATATTTCGCCTGTATCGACCCTGATCAAGTGGTTCCCGGATCGTCGAGGTCTTGCCACTGGTCTTGCGATCATGGGCTTTGGTGGCGGTGCCATGATTGGCGCGCCGCTCGCGGATCAGTTGATGAAGTTCTTTGCGACCGATATTTCTGTGGGGGTATGGCAAACCTTTCTGGTCTTAGCCGTCATTTATTTTATCTTTATGATGGGAGGCGCATTTGGTTACCGGATTCCGCCTTCAAACTGGAAACCAAGTGGCTGGCAACCCGCAGCAAGCCAAGCGAATGCGCTGGTCACCAGTCGTCATGTACATTTAAATAAGGCATGGAAAACCAAGCAGTTTTGGCTGATTTGGGGCGTACTGTGCTTAAATGTTTCGGCAGGTATTGGCATTTTAGCGATGGCGTCTCCGTTGTTGCAGGAAGTGTTTGGTGGACGTCTGATCGGTTTAGAGATCGGGATCAATGAATTAAACACCGAACAAAAAATGCAGATTGCGACTTTTGCCGCAGGTTTTACCGGTTTACTATCATTATTTAATATTGGTGGGCGCTTCTTCTGGGCATCTGCATCGGATTTTATTGGTCGTAAAAATACCTATTTCATTTTTCTGGCCTTGGGCTTCTTATTATATGTTTCGATTCCACAACTGGCTCATGCCGAAAACCTGCCTTTATTCGTTTTAGCTTTCTGCGTCATTCTGTCCATGTATGGCGGAGGCTTTGCCACGGTACCTGCTTATCTGGCGGATATTTTTGGTACTCAAATGGTCGGAGCAATTCATGGGCGTTTGCTGACTGCATGGTCTGTGGCAGGGGTATTGGGCACCTTACTGATTACCAATATTCGAGATTATCAACTGGCGCATGGTGTGGCTCAAGCCCAATCTTATGATACGACCATGTATATTCTGGCGGCTATGCTAGCCATTGGATTTGTCCTCAATTTAATGGTCAAGCCGGTTGATGAAGATCAATACATGACCGAAGCTGAATTGGCTGCCGAGAAGACCCTGGCTCATGAGAAATTACCGCAAGATTCCAGTCTGAATCATGGTGTAGCACATGCACCTTCCAAGACAATTACTGTGGTACTGGCCTGGCTGGTGGTGGGTCTGCCTTTACTGGCAGGCATTTGCTTTACCTTACAAAAGGCGATCGTTTTATTTCATTAACCTGAAAATCCAGATAATAAAAAATGCCTCGCATCATGAGGCATTTTTATTGTGTTCGATATGTCTGTTGCGGCTTGAGAATATGCGACTGGAACAGCTTATTCGATGATTGCCGTACCATAGGCAAATACTTCAACCATACCACCTTGCATGCCTAATTCGGTGGTACTGAGTCGCACCCCCATAATATGATTGGCACCCATGGCATGCGCTTCTTGCTTCAGGCGAACCACAGCTTCACGACGCGCACGTTCCACCACACTTTCATAGCTGACCAGACGCCCACCAAAGAAGTTGCGAATGGATGCCAGGACATATTTAAAATAATCGTGAGAGATCACCACATTACTGCTGATCATTTGCCCGGGTGCTGTGGGGTGTACAAAGCGATTGGTATCGATCCGGATATGGGCGAACTGTTGTTCTTTCTGATCCAGTTCACGTAGGTGTTTTTGCTCGATATGGCGACCAAAGCCCCAACCCACAGTAAATAGGATCAGAAACAGGACAATCTGAAAAATTAATCCTTCCATACGCTTGCCTACGCGCCGAATGGATCAGGAAGTTTAGGCGCAACAGGCTGCACCACCACCGCTGTACCATAAACAAACAGCTCAGATGCACCTTGGGCAATATTTGAGGTCGAGAAACGAATGCCCACAATGGCATTGGCACCTAAAGCTTTTGCCTTATCAATCATCCGTTGTGTGGCTTCTTGGCGTGACTCTTCGAGTAGTTCGGTATAGCCTGTCAGTTCACCACCCACAATATTCTTTAAACCCGCCATCAGGTCACGTCCGACATGCTTACTGCGGACGGTGCTGCCATAAACCACATCAAGCTGACGTAAAATTTCATAGCCGGGTACAGACTCTAAACTGCTCAGTAACATCGTCTTCTTCTAAATCATCAATATTTCAGTATTTGAAGATAAGAAATATTCGCAATTGTTGCAATAAAAAAGCTCACCGAAGTGAGCTTTTTTGTCTGCAAAATCAAATTATTTTGCGTAGTGCTGTTGTGAGCTTGAAGGCTGGTGCGTAACCGTCTCGCTGGTTGAGGCTTTTAAGCCGCCACCCAGTGTTTTATAGAGCTCAACCTGATTGTTCAGGTCAGCCTGTTGCAATAACAACAAGCCTTGTTCCGCTGAGTAAGCAGAACGCTGAGCATCCAACACGGTCAGGTAACTATCAATACCAGCACGGAAGCGGGCATTTGAAAGTTTATAGGTCGTATTGGTCGCATCAACCAAACGGCGTTGCGCAGTTAAACGATCGCCAATGTTGGCACGTGTTGCCAAGGCATCATTCACTTCACGGAAAGCTGACTGGACAGACTTCTCATAGTTAGCCAATGCAATTTTCTGATCTGTTTCAGAGATTTTGATGTTGGCCTTACGTGTACCCCAGTCAAAGATCGGGATATTCAGGCTTGGACCAATTGACCATAATCCATTGGCTGATTTGAATAAATCACTCAAGTCAGTCGATGCATAACCCGCAGAACCGGTCAGGCTAATGGTTGGGAACAGTTGTGCTTTGGCAGCACCAATATTCGCACCCGCAGCACTTAACTGGTATTCAGAGGCTTTAACATCCGGACGGTTGTTCAATAAGTCACTTGGTAAACCGGCACTTAATACACCTTGTCGGGTGATACGCGCAACTTGCTGTTGCGGCAACAGATTCTGAGGAACCTGTTGGCCCACCAGTAAGTTCAACAGGTTTTGTGCCTGGGCAATCTGGGTTTTGTAGTTGGCCACATCATTACGTGCTGTTTCAACTGAAATCTGTGCCTGACGTACAGGAATTTCACTATCAATACCCACATCAAAACGTTTTTTGTTCAGGTTAAACGAGTCTTGTTGCGCTTTTAGCGTCTGATCGGCAAGTTTAAGTTGTGCACTTGCAAACGAGTAATTTAACCAAGCCTGAGTGACCTGACCAATTAAGCTGATTTGCGTGGCATCACGTGAACTTTGCGTCGCGAGATAGCTATCGAGCGCTGCATCTTTCAGGCTGCGTACACGACCCCAGAAGTCCAGCTCATAAGAGGTCAGACCCAAGCCAACCTGATAGGTTGAATAGGGGTTGCCCGGATCACGGCTAGGGGTGACCTGACGAACGGCACTACCACTTGCGCCAATGGTTGGCAACTGGTTGTTTTCCGAAATCTGGTATTGCTGCTGAGCTTTTTGAATATTCAAAGTAGCCGTACGTAAATCACGGTTATTGGCAAGCGCCATATCAATCACTTGTAGTAAGCGCTGGTCAGCAAAGAAATCTTTGTAACCTTGTTCCGCGATTGATGTTCCAGAAGCATTGCCATAAGACGCGTAGCTTTCAGGAATATCTGAGCTTACCACAGGCTCTGGCCCGCGCATGCTTTGGCAGGCAGCCAAAGACAGCGCGAGTGCAGAGATTGCAATGCCACGACTGGAAATAGACCATACAGTTTGCATCACGATCAATGCTCCTGAGTATTTAAAGTTTTAGGTTTGTACTTAAAGATACTACGAATCCACACGAAGAATACAGGGATGAAGAAGATACCTAAAAGTGTTGAAGAAATTACACCACCCAGTACACCATAACCGACCGAGTGTTGGCTACCTGCACCGGCACCGCTTGCAAGGGCAAGTGGCAGTACACCGAAACCGAAAGCTAGTGTAGTCATGACGATTGGACGTAAACGCATTTTTGCTGCATGTAAGGTTGCTTCAAACAGGTCTTCACCTTGTTCTTGCAACTCTTTGGCGAATTCGACAATCAGAATGGCGTTCTTCGCTGAAAGACCAATCACCGCAACAATTGCTACCTGGAAGTAGATGTTAAAGGATAAGTTTGGATCTCCTTTAATGATCATACCTAACCAGGTCAATGTAAATGCACCGACGATACCTAAAGGTACAACCAGTAATACTGACACAGGGACTGACCAGCTTTCATAAAGTGCAGCAAGACACAGGAAGACGATCAATAATGAAAGAACCAGTAATGGTGCTGTCTGGCTACCAGAATCACGTTCTTCCAGAGATAAACCACTCCACTCATAGTCGAAACCGGTCAAGCCCATTGATGGTAACTTACCAATGATTTCTTCCATGGCGATCATTGCATCACCAGAGCTGACGCCCGGTGCAGGGGTACCCTGAATGTTCACCGATGATACGCCGTTATAACGCTCTAGACGAGGAGAACCGTAAGTCCATTCACCTTTGGCAAAGCCAGAGAATGGAACCATTTCACCTTTGTTATTACGTACATACCACTTGTTTAGGTCTTCAGGCATCATGCGTGTATTCGCTTCACCCTGAACATAAACTTTCTTCACACGACCACGGTCAACGAAGTCATTGATATATGAACCACCCCAAGCCATGCTCATGGTGCTGTTAATATCTGCCAGGCTCACACCCATTGCACCTGCTTGCGCCTGATCAATGGTGATCTGGTACTGTGGTGTATCTTCCTGACCATTCGGACGTACACCGGCAAGACGTTTGTCTTGTGATGCCATACCTAATACCGCATTACGTGCCGCAATCAGTTTCTCATGACCTTGACCGCTTACATCTTTCAACTGGATATCGAAACCAGACGCGACACCCAATTCAGGCATTGCAGGTAACTGTAATGGCATGATGTACGATGCATCTTTCACAATCATGTTCAATGCCATACCACGTTGAATAATGGCACCGATCTGTGATTCAGGCGTTGTACGCTCGCTCCAGTCTTTTAACTTGATGAAGGCCAGACCCGCGTTTTGACCGACCCCTGTGAATGAGAAACCAGCCACAGTAAAGATCGAATCGACGTTTTCTTTTTCCTTGTTCAGGAAGTAGCCTGTCATGGTATCAATGACTTTGTCCGTACGCTCCAAGCTTGCGCTCGGTGGTAACTGCACTAAGGTCATGACCACACCCTGGTCTTCTTCTGGCAAGAATGAAGATGGCAACATTTTGTAGATGCCGACCAAAGCTGCGATCACCGCAATATAAAGCACACCAGAGAATAACTTGTGGTGAGTCATGCGATTGACACCACCTTGGTATTTCACTGCAACTTTTTCGAAGCTACGGTTAAACCAGCGGAAGAAACGCGCAAAAATGTTATTGCTTTGTTCTTTGTTTGGATCATGTTGCTTTAACAGGGTCGCACACAGGGCAGGGGTAAAGGTCAATGCCACGATCAAAGAAAGGATCATCGCCGTAACCAAGGTGATGGAGAACTGACGGTAAATTACCCCGGTGGTTCCGCTAAAGAATGCCATCGGTACGAATACCGCGGTTAATACACTGGTAATACCCACCAGCGCACCGGAAATCTGACTCATTGACTTCTCAGTCGCAGGCACAGGTTCCAGATGTTCTTCCTGCATCACCCGTTCAACGTTCTCGACTACAACGATGGCATCATCCACCAGAAGACCGATGGCCAGTACCATGGCGAACATGGTCAAGGTGTTAATCGAGAAACCGAAGATATTAATTACGGCAAATGTACCCAGTACAACCACAGGTACCGCCAGAGTTGGAATAATCGTCGCGCGCCAGTTCTGCAAGAACAGGAACATCACGATAAATACCAAGACCACTGCTTCAATCAGCGTGTGGACAACACTTTCAATTGATAGACGAATAAACGGAGTAGTGTCATACGCAAGCTTGTCTTTTAAACCGCTTGGATAGTTATGACGTAACTCGGATAAACGTTTTTCAACCGCTGCTGCTGTATCAAGTGCGTTGGCACCGGTTGCAAGTTTGATTGCAACACCGCCTGCAGGGTTACCATTAAATTTCGAGTCGAACTGATAGTTATCAGAACCCAATTCTACACGAGCGACATCACCCAAACGTACCTGTGCACCATCTGACGAGTTTTTCAGGAAGATGTTTTTAAATTGCTCAGGTGTTTGCAACATGCTTTGTGCATTTACCGTCGCATTCAGGACTTGGCCTGCTGTTGATGGCGCACCACCGAGCTGACCGACTGCAACTTGCGAGTTTTGTGCACGAATTGCGGTTGCCACATCGTTTGGTGTCAGGTTAAAGCTGGTCAGTTTTGCCGGATCTAACCAGACACGCATCGCATACGAACCACCAAACACCTGTAGTTCACCCACACCTGCAACACGGCTTAGCGGTTCAGAAATGTTTGAGTTTACATAGTCTTTAATGTCCGATGCAGACAGGCTGTTATCTGGCGAATAGAACGCGATAACCTGCAAGAAGCTGGCGCCAGACTTGGTGACTTTTACACCCTGACGTTGTACGTCAGCAGGTAACAGTGCTGTTGCCGATTGCAATTTGTTTTGAACCTGAACCTGTGCGATATCCGGATCGATACCTTGTTCGAAGTTCAAGTTAATGGATGCTTGACCATTACCCGCACTGTTCGATGAAATGTAACGTAACCCATCCAGACCATTCATTTGTTGTTCAATGATCTGGGTAACGGTATTTTCAACAGTTTGAGCAGAAGCCCCAGGATAAGTCGCAGAAATCGTAACCGTGGGGGGAGCAATTGTCGGATATTGTGCAACTGGCATTTTTGTCAGCGTGATAATCCCCGCCAACATAATGACCAGTGCAATCACCCAAGCGAAAATTGGGCGATGGATAAAAAATTGAGCCATGCAATCTACCCCTTAAGCTTCTGAAGTTGCTTTTTGTTCAGCTTTTGGTGAGTTGGCTTGCTTTTGTTGTTCAGCTGCTTTTGGCGCTGCATTCTGACCTTCAGCTGCTTTTGGTTGATAAGGTTTTACAGACACTTCCTGTCCTTCTTTGACCTTAGCCACACCGTCAACAACAACTTTATCACCAGCCTGTAGGCCATTCGTTATAATCCAGTCCTGACCTTTGACACCAGCAGTGGTGACCGGACGGGTTTCAATCACACCTTTGGCATTGACAACCATTGCAATGGCTTGTCCTGTCGGTAAACGAGATACCGCTGCTTGTGGAATCAGGTAAGCATTAGGCAAAATCCCTTGCGAAATCTTGGCAGTTGCATACATGCCTGGTAATAACAAATGGTTTGGATTCGAGAACACCGCTCGTAAAGTCACGGTACCTGTATCCGGATTGACACTTGCATCAGAGAATGCCAGCTGGCCTTCGACAGGGTATTCCGACCCATCTTCAAGCGTGATTTTGACACGGGTATTGTTACTGTTATTCAAGCTGCCTTTGCTCAGCTGTTGACGCAGACGCAATAACTCGGCACTTGATTGATTGATATCCACATAGATCGGATCAAGTTGTTGAATGGTCACCAATGGATCGGCCTGGTTTGCAGTCACCAATGCACCTGGGGTCACCGAGGAACGGCTAGACTGTCCAGAAATTGGCGCACGCACAGTTGAGTAGCCCAAGGTAATTTCAGCATTTTTCAATGCGGCTTGAGACGCTGCAACATCTGCTTCAGCCAGTTTGACCTGAGCATTGATATCGTCATACTCTTGTTTAGAAACCGCATTGGTTCCTACAAGTTGACGATAACGGCCTTCTTTTACGCGTAAAGCATTCAGGTTCGCTTGTTGACGTAATAACGCCGCACGTGCATTGTCTGCAGTCGCACGGTTGGTATTTGCATCAATTTGATAGAGTGCTTGACCCGCCTGAACGTAGCTACCTTCAGCAAATAATCGTTTTAAAATTACGCCGCCTGTTTGCGGACGAACTTCTGAAACTTGATACGCAGAGGTTCGGCCTGACAGTTCGACGTTCTGTTCAACGCTTTGTGGTTGAGCAACAATGACACCTACTTCAGCAGGTGGCATTTTTTGAGCAGCAGCAGCTTGCTGTGCATCTTTAGAATCTTTGCTACAACCAACAAGCGCAATGCTTGTTGCTAATGCGCAAGCAGTGAGGGCAGGAGCCCAAAGCTTAGCCGACATCATTATTCCACCTCAATTTAGATTTTTTATCTAAAAACAAATTGTTGCTGAAAGTGCTTTGATACAGCCGAAACCAAAGCAACGCAGTCCAAATCAACCCAATTCCCCAACCGGCAAGAACGTCGGTCGGGTAGTGAACCCCCGCATAAACTCTAGATATCCCCATGAAAATAAACCATAAAGTAGATACTAAAATGACACTGGTGCGATATTTATGTTGTTGGCATAACAACATGATGATACTCGCCAGGGTTGCAGCATAAAGGCTATGGGCACTTGGGAAGGATGCGCCATAACTTTGAACCAAGTGATAAAACTCCATTGGTCTTGGCCGATCAATGCTCCATTTCAGAAGCCAACCAATCACAATACTGCCACTCACGCTTAAAGCGATAAAGGTCACATTCCTATAATTTTTAATCCAGCTTTGGTACACACACAAAATAGACGTTAAAAATAATAAAAAAGGCATGCCACCCAGACGGGAGAGCAGAACTGTCACATGGTTAAGCGTAAATGAACGGTGCTCAAAAAAAGCTTGAACACTAAAAAGGTCTAAAGTTGATGCGTTGGCATTCATGAATCCAATCGCACCGAGTCCTAAAAAAAAGCAACCAATACAAAGCAATAGGTACGGCATGCGCTACTCATTATTTGCTTAACCGTTGTTCAGGGTTGTTGAGTGTTTGAAAGTGTACTCGCGAGTACACTTTAGGTCAAGTCTTGAAATTTTATGATAATTTCATTTTGAAGTTTTTTTAAGGTTCAGTAAAAAAACATAACAAAATTTGATGCATATCTCATTTTGGCTTTTAAGTGTTTAATGTGGCATTCATGCGCTGTACTCATTTTTCCAGATGTTTAGAATGCATCAATCCATCAAGTTTCTGACAGAACATCTGTAAAAATAAAGTCATAAATTCACCGCATCCGCTGTACCCGTTTTTTAAGTTTAACTAAAAAATCCAGTTCAGATCAGCGATCACCTGTTGCACCAAGCACAGCATAGAAAGGGGCAACCGATCTATTGAAACTATTTCTGGCGGGTTGATTATATCCAAAAATAGTTCAAATGTTAGACTTGTAGTTTGCTGACTTTTCTGTACAAAGTTAATGAGATGATGAGGTGTTTTTAGGCTGCTCTTCCACTTCAACCGGTTGCTTTGGCGGCCAGAAAAAATCGCTTGGTCGGGTCAGGAAGTGGGTCATCACTAATTTGGCCAAAGGTTTCCATTGTGCAAAACGTACCCGGCGAGCACGCAAAGCCACAATAATGGTCAAGGTAAAACTGACAAACAAGTTGGTAAGACCAATGAGCAGAACGCCGAGGAATGACACGATAATCAGACCGATATCCGGATTACCAATGGTCATTAGACCCTGGATAAAGTTCGCCGAGGCAAAGGCAATATGACGGATATCCAAAGGTAAACCCAGAATAAATCCAATCGTACCCATGCTTCCCAGCATAATCCCGAACAGGAAATTACCGGCCAAGGCACCGAGATTGGTCTCAATATAGCTTGCAAATTTATCCAGACGTTTTTGTCCCATCCAGCGCTTGAGACGTGGATGCTGTCTTAGACGCGGCCCTACCTTACGATAGACGGCCAGATTATCAAAATAGCCGGCAATCAGGCCGGATAAAAACAGACAGACACCGGCAATTGCTGCATGAGGCACCGCTAAAGAAGTGAAGGGGTTGAGGCTATGCAGAATTTTTGCCGATTTGGCGTGGTTAAGCAGCGGTTCTCCCAGGTTGTATTGCCACAAAAAGGTAATCAGCGCCGCCGTCGGAATCGCAATCGAAATATTCCCCAGAATCGCAATAAACTGGGTCCGGATAATATTAATAATCAAAGCGGCCAGTTCAGCAATTTGAGCGGTTTTACTGCCTTTCTGTTGCTGTACCGTGGTTGCAAGTGCAGCCGCTGTCATGGCCGGCTGTTTGGTCGCCACTGTAAAGTGCAACACGTGAATCAGTAAAAAGCCCAGCGAGTAATTCATACTGAACAAAAAGGCTTGCATTAATGGTGCAAGCACTAAACGTGCAGTTAAAATCTTGAGGCTTGCCATGATGGCAATAATCACACCTGCGCCAGCCGCTGCCTTGTACATGCCAAAGAAGCCAGCCTTGTCGGTACTTACATAATGCTCACCCGTTCTGCTGGCGTTTTCAGTCACCTGAAGGGCGATCAGTTCACTGGTCGAGTTAAGTAAATGACGAACACTTTTACTGTCATAATGCGCTTTGGTCAAATCGATGATCAATTCGCCCAGTGCGGTATAACGCGCTTCAGTTTTACTGGCCAAGAGTGTCAGCAACAGTTCAATCCGGTCCAGAGACTGCTCCAGTAACGATAGCAGATAGGTCAGGCTGATACTGACTCCGATCCGTTTGGTGGCACGACGTATTTTCAGTACCACATCACGACACTGGTCCAGCATCACAAAGGCTTGTGAGGCATCAGGTGGGGGTAAAACTACAACCGCATCCTGATCTTCAATCTGTTTTTTATATTTCTCAATGAACTCAATGATATCGCGGTTCTGAACCAGAAAAGGTGATTCGTATTCGATAATGTCCGGCTGAGCATTAATAAACTCAGGATACAGGCCAATTCCGCTAATCCGGTAAGATAGAACCGTAATTGCCTTGATCAGTTCGTTTTTGGAAACCTGTTTTTCGATGGTATTGCTTTGACTTTCAGCCAAGAGGTTAAATAAGGTCGTCCAGTCCTGATTATCGATCAGATCAAGCCATTCATAATCATTTTCCTGATGAAAGACTTTTCCAATCAGGGTTTTCAGTTGTTGACCATCCTCGACCAGCGGCAGGAAATGTGCCCCTAAGCGCTGTCCTAACTGATTCCAGAAACCATCCAGCGAAAGAATACCGCTATCGGCATATAAACTAATCTGTTTATATTGGCTAATCAGTTTGAGTAAAAAGTTTTGTAGCAGAATGGCAGAGGTTGGGGTAAGTAATAAGATTCTGATCAGGGCGTGAATACGTTGTTTGACTTCATCCGCATCGTTTGGATTTTTAGGGCGGATACGATTGACCAGTTCAATCAGGAGATTTTCATCAAGAACAGCTTGAGGTTGGTCAAGCTGTTCCTGCATTTTTAAAAAAAGATCAGATAAAGTTAAATGCATAAGCAGTCAGAAAAATTATTGTAGTCGATGTAAAGCCATGAGCGTCAAATTGATCAGTGCTTGGCGATATTCATTATCAGGCAGCGCTTTTAATGCTTCCAAAGCCGCATCTGTTTCCTGCTGAGCACGTTTTTGACAATATTCCAGGCCACCAGAGTGATGAACAATCTCAATCACTTTGTCCAGTTGCTCAACACCACCTGTTGCAATACTGCGACGAATAATCGCATGATCATCACCAGTTGAATGAGCTAATGCTGAAATTAACGGTAAAGTCGGTTTACCTTCCATTAAATCATCACCGATATTTTTACCTAATGTTTCTGCATCGGAGGTGTAATCCAGAATATCATCGATGATCTGAAAGGCATTGCCAAAATGGCCAGCGAAGCGACGTAACGGTTCCCGGTATTCTTCCGCCCCCGCTAAAATTGCCGCACCTTCAGTCGCAAGTTCGAATAAACGTGATGTTTTGCCGTGAATAATGCTGAGATAGGTTTCTTCGGTGGTATCCGGCTGATGCTGTGATTGCAGTTGCAGGACTTCACCTTCCGCGATTTCACAAGTTCCGGTTGAAAAATCTTTCAATAAGGTCATGTTATTCAGGTCAACCAACAGATCAAACGCACGTGAGATCAGGAAATCACCGACCAGAACTGCAGTTTGGTTGTTCCAGGTTGCATTTGCGGTTGGACGACCACGGCGCAAGCTCGATTCATCGACCACATCATCATGGACCAGTGTAGCGGTGTGCAGCATTTCAATCACGGCCGCCAGATGCTGGGCCTGTTGCATATCGGCCAAACCGCAGGCACGGGCTGCAAGTAGGCACATAATCGGACGCATGCGTTTGCCACCGGCTTCGACCACATGCTTGCTGACACTCATCACCAAACCGACTTTTGAGCTAATTCCTTCATTGATGAGGCGATCCATCGCAGCAAAATCTGTCGCAACAGGGGAGAGAATGTCTTGCTTAAAATCGATAACCATATGAAGAAAAACCTCGTATAGGTGGGTAATGTTGCCAAGTGTAGCAATTAATCTGTGACTAAACTGTTATGCAGACGGTGTAATCCGCTATTTAAAACGCGATCATGAACTCTTTGCTCTTAAATTAGACAGAAAAAGGGCTGTTCCCACCAAGCGTTATTACTTTACTCACCACAGTACAAAATACAGTTTGTTATTGTCACAATTTGTTTTTGAAAATGTATTGCAAATCTTGACGCGAATCAATCAAAAAAGTGCGCCCACAATCTAATTGATTTTACTAAAAATTCCAAGCAAGTTATCGATATACGGGCATTTATGCAAAATTACTTGTTGTTTGAGCAATTTTCACTTAAAATTTGTCCCCTTGTATAACCCCAGTGGCGTTCGTCTTAAGATCGATATGTCCCTTTATCGGCACGACGACACGGGCAAGTTGGAGTACATTATGTACGCAGTAATCCAAAGCGGTGGTAAACAGCACCGTGTTGTTGAGGGTGAAACCCTTAAAGTAGAATTATTGAAAGCTGAAACTGGCGCGACTATTACGTTTGATGACGTATTAATGGTTGTTAACGGTGACAACATTCAAATCGGTGCTCCAGTTGTAGCTGGCGCAAAAGTAACTGCAGAAGTAGTTGGCCATGGTCGTCACGACAAAATCCGCATCATCAAAATGCGTCGTCGTAAACACTACCGTAAGCAACAAGGTCACCGTCAATGGTTTACCGAGTTGAAAATTACTGGTATCGCAGGCTAACACGAGGAGTAAATAGACATGGCAACTAAAAAAGCCGGTGGATCGACGAAGAACGGTCGTGATTCGAATCCTAAGATGTTGGGTGTTAAAGTTTACGGTGGTCAAACTGTAACTGCTGGTAACA